>JABUBN010000402.1_pt1 | contig 12835 bp, 12 predicted proteins | sample 7240341 | NCBI WGS metagenome assembly JABUBN01 (sample SAMN07256345, study PRJNA390944) | subsurface metagenome | isolation source: Methane hydrate marine sediment | place: Pacific Ocean: Eastern North Pacific, ODP site | reverse complement strand
CCCAAAAATTATCAGTGCTATTACCAGTATTATTACAAGTTCCTGCCATCCTAATCCAAACATATGACTGGGCGGGTGAAGATACTCCCGGGTCAGCACCGCCGAATTTTGGGGATTTTGAGGAAATAATAGAAGATTTGAAAAAGCAGGGCTATATCGTAATATTTACCTTCCAGTATCTTGAGAGCTATCAGTATGAACCCGTAAGCCAGCAGGTAATTGATTTTAGGAGGATGGCCGATGCCGGTGCGGATATAGTAAGTGGAAGCCAGTCCCATCATCCCATGGGAGTTGAGTTTACAGAAGACTGGTTCATAAATTATGGGCTCGGAAACCTGTTTTTTGACCAGATGAGGGAACTCGGTACAAGGCAGGGACTTATCGCAAAACATATATTCTATGAGGGCAGGCATATAAATACAGTGATCATAACGACGATGCTTGAGGATTACAGCCAGCCGCGGCTGACAACACAGGAGGAAAGGATCCTTATATTAGAGTCTATTTTTGCGGCAAGTATCAGGTAAGACCCGGACAGGGCTTCTGCAGTGTATTTTACCTGAAAACATTTACCATGCAGCAGGTACCGGCGGCATTTGACAAGTTTAAATTATTTTAAGGATATATTAAGAATATGGATGAAGAAAAGAAAATAAAAAAATCACGTATAAAGAGATTGTTCAGCAGGAGGAGCAAAAAAGCGAAGGATACGCAGAAGGAAATGCCCTTTATCGACCATCTGGAGGAACTGCGTAAAAGGATAATAGTCGTTCTTGCAGTATTTGTGGTACTTTTCGGAGCAGCTTATCCCTTTCATAATACACTTCTCGGTCTGCTTACAAAACCGCTTATAAATAAGAATCTGGTTTTTCTGGATATAACAGAGCCTTTTCTTGTAAATATAAAGATATCATTTATGGCTGCGGTCATGGTAATAATGCCGCTACTGGTGCTTCAGATAATAAGTTTTGCCTTCCCGGCATTCAGCAAGAAGATCAGAAAAAGGATAATACCTATAGCAATACTGTTTTTTATCCTATTTTACGGCGGGATCGCTTTCTGCTATTTCTTTATGATCCCTATAGCTGTAAACTGGCTCATATCACAGGGAGCTGAACTCATACAGACCCTGAGCGTCACAAAATACGTAACCTTTATTGGATGGTTCCTGCTCGGAGCCGGGTTAATATTCGAGCTTCCACTTGTCCTTGTATTCCTTATAAAGATAAATGTACTTACAGTCAAGCAGCTCAGGAGGCAGTGGAGGATAGTATATATAGTCATACTTCTGCTTTGTGCGATAATCACTCCGGACTGGAGTCCGGTCACAATGGGAGTCCTGGCGGCACCTATGATACTTCTATATGAGCTTGCTCTGCTGCTTGCAAGATTTCTATAGTATCTTTTTATTTGTAAATAAGTATAATATTTAATCTATAATGGTATTAGACTGTTAACAAGAGAGGTGAGATTAGTCATATGTTTGGATTAGGATGGCAGGAACTTGTAATAATACTGGTAATAGCACTGATAATTTTTGGGCCCAAGAAACTACCCGAACTGGGAAAATCATTAGGACAGGCTATCAGGGGTTTCAGGGAAGGGACTACCAAGGCAACTGAAGAAGCTAAAAAAGAACTAAAAGAGATAGAAAAAGCAGTAAAGGGCGATGAAGAGTAAAACAGCCAGGGCGTTCATATAGTTCTTTTATTTATCAATTTATACTTTTAATATGGCAAAAAAAGCAGAAAAAAGAACTGCCGGGGAGCCTGCTGTAAATACCGGTTCCGGTAATTTTGCCATAGTCACCGATAGTGCTTCAGATATAACAAGAGAGATCGCACTCAAATATAATATCAGTATTGTCCCGATCTATATCCACCTTGACGGTAAGGAGTTCAGGGACGGGATCGATATAGATTCAAACAGGATCTATGAACTTCAACAAAAAGAAAAAGCTATCTTTTCGACCTCTGCGCCTTCACCGCATGACTTTATAGAAGTATATAAAAGACTTTTAAAAAAGCATAAGAAAATATTTTCAATACATATAAGTTCAAATCTGTCTGCAGTAATAAAATCAGCTTTGATCGCAAGGGACCTTCTTGATGCCGGAGAAAGGATAGAGATATTTGACAGCCTTTCAGGCACCATGGGAACAGGTCTTATGGTAATAGCAGCTGCCCGGGCAGCCGGGAAGGGATATTCTTTTCAAAAAATATTAAGAATACTTTCATTCTTAAGGGAAAATATCCGCCTATATGGAACCATAGATACCCTGAAGTATTTAAGAAGGAGCGGAAGGGTCCCTGCTATTACAAGCTTCATCTCCAGGCTTCTTTTGATAAAACTGCTGCTCGGGATTAATAATGGCGTGGTCGGGATGATAGGGATATCATTCACCAGATACGGTTCCCTCCTGGAGATAACCAGAAGGGTCATAAGGGACTTCAGGAAAGAGCGCTGGGTGATGGTCTCAGTGATCCATACCCTTGGTTTTGGCCAGTCCCGGGAAATACTTAAAAAACTTCAGGTCCCACTCAATATTGTCTATTCGACGGTTACAAAGTGCACTCCTGCTGTGGGGGCTCATACAGGTCCGGGACTAATTGGGATAATCGTGAGCAAGCTAGACAGGGAAATAGCGGATTTATTTGTATAATTGGAAAAGATCATCGCACTCATTTAAAATACCCAATGGTTGTAAATGGACGGAAACTCGTAAATCAGGTTATGGCCTTCTTAGGAGCCTGCCCGAAGGGTTGGACAATAAAACAGCAATCTGCTTTGTTAAATCTCCTCAGCAATGTGATACATTGCTTGCGTCGCTTTGCCTCACATCTTACTATTTTATTGTCCAACAAGCCCAGATCCAATTCTCGGACAGGCTCTTAATCTTTTTCTCCAAAAACAGTTGCTGAGAAGATATATATCTCACAGTCACTGCTCTTATAGCAATCACCGGGAAGGCCGGCCTTCATGCATGTATGTTCAAGAAACTGTATCCTGTTAAAACCGTACTCTGTTGCCACCTGGGGAAGTAAAAGACCCTGATTAAAACCTTTTTTGATAAGTATTCCGTGTTTTCCGGCTACTATTTCATTTAAGTCTTCTGTCTTCCAGAGGGGAGAAAGTGCGGATATCTCAATATCGATATCATCAAGTTCATCAGCAGATACAGGTGAAAAACGGGGATCTTCCGTACTTGCCTGTACAGCCATATTGCTTACCGTAAGCCAGAGAGGAGTCTTGGCAGTAATATTTCCTATACAGCCGCGCAGGTCTCCCTTATTGTGAATGGTGACAAAGGCCCCGCATTCAGTTTCCAGGACAGCATCATCTATATCATACTTTGCCCGGGCAGTCCCGAGGACCGCATTCCGGATAGTATCCCTGGCTATTTCAAGAAGAAGGTTTTTTTGCTTTTCTGACAGTTCAAGATTTTTCATAATATCTCCATGCCCTGCTTAAGACCTTATTGCCAATATGGACCTTTAAGGACCTATTTTTTATAAAATGCGGCCGACAGGTATCCTACCACAGAACTCCTGTCACCTGATACATCTCCGGAATTTGCATATTTTATGATCTTTGAAGAATCTGCTCCCATTGCCCTTGCAGCTATCATCGCTGATAAGACCGGACCTCCGCCGCACATCTCCGCTTTATTTGCAATAAATTCTTCCATGAGTCCGTCAGTATCATATGAGCCGATAAGGCTGCTTACATTGGCGTCAAGTTCCGAAGCAGTTTCATATGGGTGGAAATGTGAAAGGTCTGTGCTGGCGACGACCAGTATATTATCACTTGAAAATAGCTCCCCGGCCATTCTGCCAAGCTCTTCGATATTTTTCCTGCTCTGGTTTCCTATTACTACAGGCACAATACTGATATCTTTTCCGAATACGACCTGCAGGAAAGGAAGCTGCACTTCAAGGCTGTGTTCACCGCGGTGTCCATAAGCAGACTTCTGGATCAAAGGGCTTGACCCGGCAAGGGCATTTGCCCTGTCCTTATCTATCTTGACAGGCCCGATAGGGGTCTCATAGGCATCGCCGTGATAGATGGAGAGATAATCAAAATACTCTCCATGTGACGGAGCTATTATTATTATGCTGTCATATTTGATGCCAGCAACCTGCTTAAAGGAATATGCTGCTATTTGTCCGGAATATATATAACCTGCATGCGGGCTTACAATGGCTTTTATATTATGCAGGCCCAGCGGTTGGACATTATCCATAAAGCTTGCTATCTGGCTCTCAAGTGCATCGGGATCTGCAGGATAAAAACTTCCTGATGCAGTACTTTCCCTTATAAGGTTATCAAATACCATTTGAACCTCCCTGGCTGTTTTTTAAAAACTAAATCCATTATGATGTTAAAATACTTTATAAGCATCATAGATCTACCGAGGTCTATATATATTATTATATTTGTTTTATTTGATATTAAAACAAAATAAAAATTATTTTGCTCATATTCAAAATGAGTTATTATTTAAGCTGCATTAATAGTAGGATAGATCATTAATATTTAAAGGGATTATTGACAGGAGAGTTCATCTATGACTTATATCCTTGGTGTCGATGCCGGAGGGACAAAGACCACTGCCCGTATCGCAGACGGTAGGGGCAATAAAATATCGGAATCAATATCCGGGTCAGGAAGCTTTACGAGTGTTGGAGTAAAAAAAGCAGCAGATAATCTTAATAAAGCCGTATTTGAAGCTATAAGAGGGGCGGGTATAGGCGAAGAGATAAGATTCGAGAGTTCATGTTTTGGTTTTGCAGGATTTAATGTTCCTGACGATATCCGGCATTATCAAAAGATCGCCCACAATAGTATATTAAAAAAGCACCTCAACCTTCAAAAAAGCTCTATATTTAATGACACAAGGATCGGTCTGGAGGCAGGAAGCGATGCTGCAAATAAGATCATTATAATCGCGGGCACAGGTTCCAATTGTTTTGGCATAAATGACACCGGCGAGCAGGCAGGTTCGACCGGATGGGATTATCTGCTTGCAGATGAAGGAAGCGGGTATTCAGTAAGCGTAGAAGCTTTAAGAGCTATTATGAGAGCATATGATGGCAGAGGCGGAAAGACTTTACTTTCAGAGGCTATTTTGAATGAGCTGGGATTTAAAAAGGAGACGGACCTTGTCGGCTGGGTCTATGGAGAGGTCTTTTCAAAGGAAAGGATAGGCTCACTTGCCCGGCTGGTATGCAGGGCCGCATATGATGGGGACCGGATAAGCAGAGATATTTTGGGCAAAGAGGCAGAAGAAGCAATAATATCTGTTGCTACGGTGGCATCAAAGCTTGGACTGTCCGGCAGGGAATTTGATCTTGTGTTTGTGGGGGGACTTTTTAAGTGTGAAAAATATTTCAGTGACCCTGTGATGGAGGGGCTTGAAAGCAGGTTTGGTAAAATAAACTTTATGCCGCTTGTTGCTAATCCTGTAGAGGGTGCGGTTAAATTAGCGGCTAAAGTTATTGAAAATTTATAGCATTTTTATTAATATTGCTATTTGCGGAGCCATAGCAAATATTTGATATTTGTTTTCTTGACAATCTACCATTTGATGTTGATAATAGTAAGGCAATTTTATTTGCCGGTGTAGCTCAGTTGGTAGAGCAGCTGATTTGTAATCAGCAGGTCGTCCGTTCAAATCGGATCGCCGGCTCCATTGTGGAGGAGTGCCCGAGTGGTCAAAGGGAGCAGACTGTAAATCTGCCGGCGTAGCCTTCAGAGGTTCAAATCCTCTCTCCTCCACCATATCCATCCCAGGCCCGTGTAGCTCAGTTGGTAGAGCATTTCCTCGGTAAGGAAAAGGTCATCGGTTCAAATCCGATTGCGGGCTCCACTATCATGTATCCCGAAAATGCCCCCTGTTTCTTTACACATCAAAATCAAACTATCTTTCTACAGGAGTCTCTTTCGACAAGTAATGCATCCAGAACAGTCTTTGTAGCAGGTACTTTATTTTTACCTATGCTGCCAATCAGTATTTTTGCAGCATTAAAGCCTATTTCATATTTTTGCTGGGCCATTGTCGTCAGTGGAGTGGTAATAAGAGATGAAGTAAAAATATCATCAATACTGATAATTGATATATCTTCAGGTATTCTGATATTATTTTGCTTACAATAAAATAAAGATAAGGATAATCCGGTCGGAAATAGCCAGCATACCTTGCCAGCTGAATAAGGGAGCAGCAATTGCAGTAGGTGATATTTTGGTATTTCTACATGCTGATTGCAGGCTTCCTATAAATGCTCTTGGAAAAATAAAAAATACTTTTAGCCGATTTCCCGGTCTGGCAGGCGGAGCTTTTACAATGAAGGTAGAGGGTGTAAGATTTCTTTATAATATACTTTCGATCGGGGGGAATATTTACTGCAGGGCCACTAAAACATTTTTTGGGGACAGGGCAATTTTTATAAGAAGAGGGATTTTAAATAAAATATCAGGGTATAGAGATCTTCCCGTCATGAGCGATGTGGATTTTTCAAAAAGAATGAAAAGAGCAGGCAGGGTATTGCTTTTAACTGGACCGGTTATCTCTAATGAAAGAAAATTTGAAAATGAACCATTTTATAAAATAATTTATTTGCTCATCTGGTCTTTAGTTGCTTTTAATATAGGACTGGATCCAGCTATCATAAAAAAAAGATATTATGGATCATAAATAAATATACTCCTGGCGGGCCATACTCTGGTTATCTTCATTGTTTTTTTCGAAAAAGACTTATTTACCCAAAAAATTTTAATTGACAATTCTTAATTTATATATTTAAATATATCAATATAGTTTATAATATAAGAAGAGGTAGGATAATGAGTGATAAAAATATAAAAAAAGCTGTAGCGGATGGTTACGCAAAAGTCGCGACTGGCGGTTCCTGTTGTTCAGGACCAATCACAAATTGCTGCGGACAGGAGAACCTGGCAAAGGAGATAAGCTCAAGCATAGGATATTCCCAGGAAGATATGGATAAAGTACCGGAGGGTTCTAATTTAGGACTTGGGTGTGGAAATCCGATAGCACTTGCATCTTTAAAAAATGGTGAGGTGGTCCTGGATCTTGGATCAGGAGCGGGATTTGATTGTTTCTTGGCTGCGGATAGAGTAGGTCCCGAAGGGAAAGTGATCGGTGTTGATATGACTCCGGAAATGCTGGAGAAGGCAAGAGAGAATGCAGAAAAAGATAATTTGAATAATATTGAATTCAGGCTGGGAGAAATAGAGAATCTACCGGTGGCTGATGGGGAAGTAGATATAATAATATCTAATTGTGTGATAAATCTTTCAACAGATAAGAGTAGGGTTTTTTCAGAAGCATTCAGGGTGCTTAAGCCGGGTGGAAGGATCATGGTATCGGATATAGTACTTACCAGAGAGCTGCCCGATATTATTAGAAAGAATGTATCAGCTTATGTCGGATGTATTTCGGGTGCATTGATCAAAAAAGATTATCTGGATGCTGTAAGTAAGGCCGGTTTTACAGATGTAAAAATATTGGATGAGACTAATTTTCCCATTAATTATATTGGGAGTGATGATACGGCAGTCATTATTAAAAATGATTTAAATCTGGATAAGGATGAAGTCAAAGATCTAGAAGAATCAGTTTTGAGTATAAAAGTCTCTGCTCTAAAGAAAAATACCGATTAGATCATATATGTGATAATACAGCGGCTATTATTAAAAATGGTTTAGATCATTTTAAGCATAAAAGTTTATGCTTCAAAGAAAAATATCAATTAAGTCATGTATGATTATGGCAAGGAAGAAAATTATTAATAAAAAGAACAGGGGGATCCCGCAATTATGTCTGAGCATGATTTAAAAAACATAGAAAAAATAGTAAAAGCTTTAGCAGATAAAAATAGAATAAGGATCATCTATCTTATAAAAGCAAAACAGGTACTTTGTGTTTGTGAGATTACTAATATTATTGGTTTGTCTCAGCCTACCATATCAAGCCATCTAAAATTACTCGAAAATGCTGGTCTAATAGAATCACATAGGGATGGACTGTGGATCAATTATAATATTAACAGTCAATTAGATCCTGCCAGCAGTGGATTTATAGAAATAATTTATAAAAATTTAGAAAAAGACAGGCAAATAGTATCTGATCTGAAACAACTAAAGAATATAGACCGGGCCATGATATGCAGGAGAATAAGTAAATAGGTTTTCCTGATATTGGTTATTTTCTATGTTCAATATTTTTTAAAATCTTCTTTACTCTTTTTCATAGATTGTTTTTCCTCTGGTTACAGCAGTTGTTACAAAAGCCTGAGGTACGTCATCCCAGTCTTCTACTTCCTGGGGTGTATATACAATGATATCCTTGGGGATCAGCATTCCAGTAAGTGCTCTATAAATCGGGACTGAGCGTTTGTACCTTGGGAGATTAGATTTCATTATGACCAGAATATCAAGGTCGCTATCTTTTGAAGGTTTACCATAAGCATGAGAGCCAAACAAGATTATTTTTTCCGGAGCAACCGCTTTTACTATTCGCCTGGTTATATCATCAATTAAATATTTGTCTACCTTTTCAATTTTTTTTAACAGTACTTCTGCCATTTTTTACGGACTATTTAAGTTTTAAAGAAAAGCTAAGCATATTATATAAATCATATATAATGAAACTGATAAAGGCAAATAGAAAAGTATTTTTCATCTAGAGATTTTTTCAAATAGTATTTTAAGATCTAAAGAATGTTATCAACATTGTCCAGTCCGGAGCTACTCTTGTTATAGTTGTAGGTGTGCTAGTAGAAGTACCTGTGATGCTCACCCTGGTAAGAATTGCAAAAATAATACAAGAGAGTGGTTTCCACAAGCATCAGCAAAATAAAAATTATTTCAGAATAAAAATAGGTAGATCTGAGATACCCACTCTTTTCTCATGACTTATTATTTCTTTTCTTCTCAAAAAAGTTCAGTCCGAACATAGTGGCAGAAGCTATGATGGAAAGCACAAATACTATCGGCCAGATATTTACAATACCTATATTTACAATAAGCTGACCTGTGATAAGAGGTGCTATGGCAAAACCTGACTGGGCAATAAAAAAAGCAATAGCATTGAATCTGGCACGATGAGTAATAGGAGAATTATTAGCAACAAATACACTGGTATTTACCGTAAGAAGTATTTCTCCTATTGTCCAGATAAAAGTCGAGATCAGAAACAGGTAAAGGTAATTGGAATAAAACAGCATCCCGAAACCAAATGCAAATTCCGGAGATGTATCAGGTGACAGGAGTTCTGTGGTAGGATACCTGTCGGCCGCATTTTATAAAAAATAGGTCCTTAAAGGTCCATATTGGCAATAAGGTCTTAAGCAGGGCATGGAGATATTATGAAAAATCTTGAACTGTCAGAAAAGCAAAAAAACCTTCTTCTTGAAATAGCCAGGGATACTATCCGGAATGCGGTCCTCGGGACTGCCCGGGCAAAGTATGATATAGATGATGCTGTCCTGGAAACTGAATGCGGGGCCTTTGTCACCATTCACAATAAGGGAGACCTGCGCGGCTGTATAGGAAATATTACTGCCAAGACTCCTCTCTGGCTTACGGTAAGCAATATGGCTGTACAGGCAAGTACGGAAGATCCCCGTTTTTCACCTGTATCTGCTGATGAACTTGATGATATCGATATTGAGATATCCGCACTTTCTCCCCTCTGGAAGACAGAAGACTTAAATGAAATAGTAGCCGGAAAACACGGAATACTTATCAAAAAAGGTTTTAATCAGGGTCTTTTACTTCCCCAGGTGGCAACAGAGTACGGTTTTAACAGGATACAGTTTCTTGAACATACATGCATGAAGGCCGGCCTTCCCGGTGATTGCTATAAGAGCAGTGACTGTGAGATATATATCTTCTCAGCAACTGTTTTTGGAGAAAAAGATTAAGAGCCTGTCCGAGAATTGGATCTGGGCTTGTTGGACAATAAAATAGTAAGATGTGAGGCAAAGCGACGCAAGCAATGTATCACATTGCTGAGGAGATTTAACAAAGCAGATTGCTGTTTTATTGTCCAACCCTTCGGGCAGGCTCCTAAGAAGGCCATAACCTGATTTACGAGTTTCCGTCCATTTACAACCATTGGGTATTTTAAATGAGTGCGATGATCTTTTCCAATTATACAAATAAATCCGCTATTTCCCTGTCTAGCTTGCTCACGATTATCCCAATTAGTCCCGGACCTGTATGAGCCCCCACAGCAGGAGTGCACTTTGTAACCGTCGAATAGACAATATTGAGTGGGACCTGAAGTTTTTTAAGTATTTCCCGGGACTGGCCAAAACCAAGGGTATGGATCACTGAGACCATCACCCAGCGCTCTTTCCTGAAGTCCCTTATGACCCTTCTGGTTATCTCCAGGAGGGAACCGTATCTGGTGAATGATATCCCTATCATCCCGACCACGCCATTATTAATCCCGAGCAGCAGTTTTATCAAAAGAAGCCTGGAGATGAAGCTTGTAATAGCAGGGACCCTTCCGCTCCTTCTTAAATACTTCAGGGTATCTATGGTTCCATATAGGCGGATATTTTCCCTTAAGAATGAAAGTATTCTTAATATTTTTTGAAAAGAATATCCCTTCCCGGCTGCCCGGGCAGCTGCTATTACCATAAGACCTGTTCCCATGGTGCCTGAAAGGCTGTCAAATATCTCTATCCTTTCTCCGGCATCAAGAAGGTCCCTTGCGATCAAAGCTGATTTTATTACTGCAGACAGATTTGAACTTATATGTATTGAAAATATTTTCTTATGCTTTTTTAAAAGTCTTTTATATACTTCTATAAAGTCATGCGGTGAAGGCGCAGAGGTCGAAAAGATAGCTTTTTCTTTTTGTTGAAGTTCATAGATCCTGTTTGAATCTATATCGATCCCGTCCCTGAACTCCTTACCGTCAAGGTGGATATAGATCGGGACAATACTGATATTATATTTGAGTGCGATCTCTCTTGTTATATCTGAAGCACTATCGGTGACTATGGCAAAATTACCGGAACCGGTATTTACAGCAGGCTCCCCGGCAGTTCTTTTTTCTGCTTTTTTTGCCATATTAAAAGTATAAATTGATAAATAAAAGAACTATATGAACGCCCTGGCTGTTTTACTCTTCATCGCCCTTTACTGCTTTTTCTATCTCTTTTAGTTCTTTTTTAGCTTCTTCAGTTGCCTTGGTAGTCCCTTCCCTGAAACCCCTGATAGCCTGTCCTAATGATTTTCCCAGTTCGGGTAGTTTCTTGGGCCCAAAAATTATCAGTGCTATTACCAGTATTATTACAAGTTCCTGCCATCCTAATCCAAACATATGACTAATCTCACCTCTCTTGTTAACAGTCTAATACCATTATAGATTAAATATTATACTTATTTACAAATAAAAAGATACTATAGAAATCTTGCAAGCAGCAGAGCAAGCTCATATAGAAGTATCATAGGTGCCGCCAGGACTCCCATTGTGACCGGACTCCAGTCCGGAGTGATTATCGCACAAAGCAGAAGTATGACTATATATACTATCCTCCACTGCCTCCTGAGCTGCTTGACTGTAAGTACATTTATCTTTATAAGGAATACAAGGACAAGTGGAAGCTCGAATATTAACCCGGCTCCGAGCAGGAACCATCCAATAAAGGTTACGTATTTTGTGACGCTCAGGGTCTGTATGAGTTCAGCTCCCTGTGATATGAGCCAGTTTACAGCTATAGGGATCATAAAGAAATAGCAGAAAGCGATCCCGCCGTAAAATAGGATAAAAAACAGTATTGCTATAGGTATTATCCTTTTTCTGATCTTCTTGCTGAATGCCGGGAAGGCAAAACTTATTATCTGAAGCACCAGTAGCGGCATTATTACCATGACCGCAGCCATAAATGATATCTTTATATTTACAAGAAAAGGCTCTGTTATATCCAGAAAAACCAGATTCTTATTTATAAGCGGTTTTGTAAGCAGACCGAGAAGTGTATTATGAAAGGGATAAGCTGCTCCGAAAAGTACCACAAATACTGCAAGAACGACTATTATCCTTTTACGCAGTTCCTCCAGATGGTCGATAAAGGGCATTTCCTTCTGCGTATCCTTCGCTTTTTTGCTCCTCCTGCTGAACAATCTCTTTATACGTGATTTTTTTATTTTCTTTTCTTCATCCATATTCTTAATATATCCTTAAAATAATTTAAACTTGTCAAATGCCGCCGGTACCTGCTGCATGGTAAATGTTTTCAGGTAAAATACACTGCAGAAGCCCTGTCCGGGTCTTACCTGATACTTGCCGCAAAAATAGACTCTAATATAAGGATCCTTTCCTCCTGTGTTGTCAGCCGCGGCTGGCTGTAATCCTCAAGCATCGTCGTTATGATCACTGTATTTATATGCCTGCCCTCATAGAATATATGTTTTGCGATAAGTCCCTGCCTTGTACCGAGTTCCCTCATCTGGTCAAAAAACAGGTTTCCGAGCCCATAATTTATGAACCAGTCTTCTGTAAACTCAACTCCCATGGGATGATGGGACTGGCTTCCACTTACTATATCCGCACCGGCATCGGCCATCCTCCTAAAATCAATTACCTGCTGGCTTACGGGTTCATACTGATAGCTCTCAAGATACTGGAAGGTAAATATTACGATATAGCCCTGCTTTTTCAAATCTTCTATTATTTCCTCAAAATCCCCAAAATTCGGCGGTGCTGACCCGGGAGTATCTTCACCCGCCCAGTCATATGTTTGGATTAGGATGGCAGGAACTTGTAATAATACTGGTAATAGCACTGATAATTTTTGGG
>JABUBN010000401.1_pt1 | contig 12865 bp, 9 predicted proteins | sample 7240341 | NCBI WGS metagenome assembly JABUBN01 (sample SAMN07256345, study PRJNA390944) | subsurface metagenome | isolation source: Methane hydrate marine sediment | place: Pacific Ocean: Eastern North Pacific, ODP site | reverse complement strand
CAGGCTGGATGCTATCAGTGATATAGATTATGAGAATGAGTATTTTATAACATTAAAATTGAATAAAGGATCAAAGTATATTTTCAGAATAGCAAATCACATGGATGATTATGTTGGTGAAGCTGTTCTCGAACTTATGGATGCGGATATTTTGATTCTAACCAATCTCTATGAAAAAAAATATTATGAGAATACAAGTTTTGTTTGCAATAAAACAGGATTTTATGATTTGCTGATAAGATTTCGTGACAATGAATTAGGAAATTCTGTAATTGATATTCTGTTGGTTCAATGATCTGATCCGAGTCTAATATTTCAATTCCAGGTAAAGATTTTCCTGTGTAACAACCCAACATGGCTCATCACAATAATCTGATACACGTTTAAGTTTTTGATTCGTACCATCCACAACCATAACTGTTCTGTCATCAGAAGCATAGATAGCTCTTACAGAATATTCCTCATTCGCTTTTACCCAAATGTAAGCCGGTACATCAAAACAAAAAAAGGTATCGATAAATTCACCGACATCAACTTTCCCTTTGTATAACAGCACAGGAATTTCAGGGTATTCATTATTTTTTGTCCAGTTTATGACAAGGTCAACAGAGTCGGGTTTGATAGTATAGCATTCATCGCAATCAACATCCCATGGAAAAATTTTTTCGCTGCAAACGGGAAAAAGAATCAGTGGAATAATAAGTATTGTATATACCATTATTCTTCTCATCTAAACAATATTTCTTTATGTGTGGTTGCTTTGGTTTTTTTGCCCGGTATTAAAAAATGAATCCCAATAATAAATCTGTGTGGTGACACTCCCTCAATTTTAAAGTTCACGTATTCGTATTTGAATGACATGGCAAAATGTTTCAGCCGCAAATATGCCAGTGCCTGGGGTGAAAAAAGGAAACGATTATCAGGTTTTTCATCAGTACCGCGATAGCTGCCATATGTGTAAAGCAACTGACCACCTGCTCCAAAACCAAACCAGTGATCTTTTTTCCATGAGTAGACCGGAATACGTTCTGTAAGACTAAGATAGAAGTACGATCTTCGTTCCCAGTATTGATAATACAAACTTTCATCAACAGTTTTCAGTACCTCTGTGGCAAATAATCTGGTAACATATCCTACATTCATACTCATACCGTATCTCGTATCATGAAAACCTATGCCTCCTCCCATAAGAAAATCCTGAGCACTTGCACTAAAATCAAAATTTATTGATGCATATCCTATTGAAGGGTAATAGGCCAACCTGGCATTATTTTCTTCAAGAACCTGATATATGGTGTCATTCTTATTTTTCTTAGCCAGATTCAAAGGTAAATATGCAATGGATATTTTCGAATTAACGTCGGCTCCATTTTCAATATAATAATCGGTTATTACTTTATTATTTGTCAGAACCGCGATTGATAAGGATGAATAGCCGGCATTATTCTTCTTTTCTATATCCACTCCTTGTGAGACAAGTAATTCAATAATTTCCTCATTGTTGTTTTGGGTGGCAATATGAAGAGATGTAAACCCATTGTGATCTGTTTTTTCAAGAGTGGCACCATTTTCAATCAGTAGATTCGCAATGTCTTTAAAACCAAAATATGATGCTATCATAAGTGCAGTGGTTCCTTTATCGTCTGTCATATTCACCTGCGCATCATAATAGATAAGCATATCAACAATCTGTAAATAACCTGATGCTACAGCATACATTAAAGGAGTCATACCTTCTTCATCCTTTATATCAACATCGGCATCATACCTGATAAGCATTTCCGATATATTCAGATCATTGTTCCTTATGGCTGCAATTAGTGAAGGTGTTCCATTGTAGTCATAGAGGTTCGGATTGGCACCATTAAGCAGGAGGATCTTAACTACCTGTTCGTGTTTGTTCTGAACAGCATACATTAAGGGTGTAACGCCTTCTGATGTTCGAATATCAATGTAGGCACCTTTATTGAGCAATCGCAATACTTCTTTGTCATCACCCCTGTCTGCCGCTATAATCAAATTAAAATCAATATCTCCGGTAATATAGTCTGAAGTGTCGATAGGAGTAACAAGTGTATCAGAAAGATTATTCAGAGTATCAATAGATTGCGGGTACACACATTCCACAATGAAAACACAAAAACAAGAACAAACAAGAACTATTTTTTTGAAAGGCAAAAAATGTGATTTCATCAGGCTTGAAATTATGCTATAAATATAGATTAAATGATGTTTTTTTAATAATATAATTTAACCAATCCATTAAAATGTTTTTTGATGAAGGCTGATTTAATAAATTAGCAAGGGAAAAAGGCAAACTTATTATGGCAATCTCTAATACATCAAAAAGTTTCGGTACTGCTCCCGTATTTTTTACTGCAATTTCAACAATTCTTGGAGCAATACTCTTCCTTCGATTCGGATTTTCGGTTGGAATGCTGGGATTTATCGGAACTCTTGGCATCATTCTGCTTGGACATCTTGTTACTATTCCAACAGCACTGGCCATATCTGAGCTTGCCACTAATCAACGGGTGGAGGGAGGAGGTGAATATTTTATTATCAGCCGATCATTCGGATTAAATATCGGAGCCACAATAGGGATTGCTCTTTATTTATCACAGGCGATAAGTGTTGCATTCTATGTTATTGCCTTTACTGAGGCCTTTTCACCTTTATTGAATAAACTTGATATGGACGAGGCTTGGGCAAGAAGGATTGTAAGTGTGACAAGTATGCTCTTTCTTGCCTATATCATGCTGAAACGCGGCGCAAATATTGGAGTTAAGACGCTCTATATTGTTGTTACTATACTTGCACTTAGCTTAATACTTTTTTTTCTCGGAAAAACAAATTATAGCGATGTATACCCGTCAAACCTTTTTTCCTTTCGAATGGGTGACATACAAACCTCTTTTTTTGTGGTATTCGCACTAATATTTCCTGCTTTTACAGGTATGACAGCGGGTGTGGGCCTCTCCGGTGATCTTAAAAATCCTAGCAAATCCATACCTCTGGGAACGACCCTGGCAACCGTATTAGGAATGATTATTTATGGTTTTATTGCGTACAAGCTGACCGTTTCAGCTTCGCCTGATGATCTGGTGAATGATCAGTTGATCATGAGCAGAATAGCCTTGTTTGGTCCCATCGTAATTCCTTTAGGCCTTGTGGCTTCAACCATTTCTTCCGCAATAGGGTCTATAATGGTAGCCCCTCGTACCCTGCAGGCTCTTGCCAGTGATCACTCCTTGCCCGTTAAGGGATTGAACAAGTTGATGGCAAGAGGCAGAGGAAAGACCAACGAACCGTTTAATGCCACCTTCCTTACCAGCCTTATTGCTTTTGTTTTTGTTTTTATTGGGGGTGTAAACTTTGTAGCACAGATCATATCGATGTTTTTTATGGTCACTTACGGCTCAATATGTCTTATCTCTTTTCTCTACCATTTTGGAGCTGACCCCTCATACCGTCCTGTTTTCAGATCAAGATGGTATTTTTCACTGATTGGTTTTCTCTTCTGCACCTGGTTAATGTTCAAGATGCAACCTTATTATGCCATGCTGGCATTTATTGTTATGACACTCTTGTATCTGATTGTAAGTTTCCTTCATAAAGACAGGGGAGGAATGGCTTCCATATTCCAGGGAGCAATATTTCAACTTAGCCGTAATATACAGGTATACATGCAAAAAAAGAAAAAGGACCGGAGCGTGGAACGGTGGCGTCCTTCAGTGGTTTGTGTCTCAAAAAGAACATTTGATAACGATAAGGCCTTACAATTGCTCGGATGGATATCTGATAAATATGGATTTGGCACTTACATTCATTTAATCGAAGACTACTTTTCAACTGCGGCAAACCAACAATCAATAAAAATACTTGAAAGTTTAATTGAGCTATCAGGCGAAGACAACAACGCATACATGGATACTTTGATTTCTCCCTCCTATACTTCTGCTATTGCGCAAACAGTGCAGTTACCAGGCATTTCAGGTATGGCAAACAACATGATTCTTTTTGAATTTGATAAGAAGAAATACGAAGATGTTCAACAAATTATTGAAAATATAGCTTTGGCCAAGGCCGCTATGTTGGATGTTTGCATTTTGGCTTCCACGCACCATAAGATCATTTTCAAACGTGGAATTCATGTCTGGATCCGCAGTATTGATTACGAGAATTCTAATTTGATGATACTGCTGAGTTACATTATTTTAGGTCATCCCGACTGGAGAAAGGGAAAAATAAAGATCTTTGAAATTACCCATGGTGAACAGGTAGAAGAGATAAGAGAGAAACTTACGGGTATTATACAGAGCGGACGTCTTCCAATTTCGCCAAAAAATATAGAGATAATAAAGATGGAGGAAAACGAAAACCATAAGAAGATAATATGTGAACGTTCGAAAGAAGCAGGACTTACAGTAATAGGTTTCAGAGAAGAAGTTTTAAAACACGACAAAAATGTATTTTGCGGCTATGATGAACTGGGAGATATCTTATTTGTTAATGCATCACAACTACGTGAAATAAGTTAAGCACATACTATATAAATGATTTTTGAATGGAGATACCCTTTGATCACGTTTTAATAATTTTTGGAGCATCCGGAGATTTAACGAAAAGAAAATTATTACCGGCATTGTTTGCACTCAATTATCAAAAACTATTGCCTGAGAATTATGCAATACTTGGTGTTGGGAGAACATCGCTCAATGACGAGCTCTTTCGAAAGAAAATGTTCGACGAATTACCACAATATCTTGCAGATGATCATCAGGATAAAAAATTACTGGATAGCTTCGTAAGGAAGTTATTTTATATTTCCTTCGACACAATGAATATTGGGGAATATTCAAAATTGAAATTGAAACTGGATGAAGTTGCGGAAAGTAATAACATAACAGGAAACTATATTTTTTACCTGGCGACTCCTCCTTCTCTGTACGAAATTATTTCCGAAGCTCTCGCAAAGCATAATTTGAATAGTAAGGGTAACAGAAACTGGAGCAGAATTATTATTGAAAAGCCTTTTGGTTATGATCTGCAGTCAGCAAAGCAGCTAAATACTAAGCTTTTGTCCTTTTTTGAAGAGGATCAAATATTCCGTATCGATCATTATCTTGGTAAAGAAACTGTTCAAAACGTGATGGTTACTCGTTTTTCTAATGGAATATTCGAACCACTGTGGAACAGAAATTACATTCATCATGTGGAGATAACATCGGCTGAAAGTATTGGTGTGGAAAACAGAGGTGGCTATTATGAAAACTCTGGTGCTTTAAGAGACATGGTACAGAATCATTTGTTGCAGGTTGCTGCTCTTATTGCAATGGAGCCCCCATCGGTGAATAATCCAACAGCTATCCGCAACGAAACGCTGAAGGTTTTTCAGGCTTTAAAACCTTTGAATGCAAAAGATATTGAAGCACAGGTAATTCGTGGTCAATACACAGGCTCTACTTTGAATGGCGAAGAGTTGAAGGGATACAGGGATGAGAAAGGAGTTGATACGGTCTCACGAACCGAAACCTTCGTAGCGCTTAAACTATTTATAGAGAACTGGCGGTGGGGAGGTGTGCCTTTTTATATTCGTACCGGCAAGAGATTACCTACGAGGGTTACAGAAGCAGTCATACATTTTAAGCCAACACCACACCGATTGTTCTGCTTTGATGAATTGCTGATGAATCATGATAATCAACTGGTGATGCGTATTCAGCCGGATGAAGGAATTTTACTTAAGTTTGACATGAAAGTTCCCGGTACCGGTTTCCTGGTGCAGGAAGTAAATATGGATTTTCATTATTCCGATCTGGGCGATATGAAAGTTCCTGAAGCTTACCAGCGACTTTTACTGGATTGTATGAATGGCGACGCAACACTGTTTACAAGAGGTGATGCGGTTGAAGAAGCATGGAGGTTCATTGATCCCATACTCGATCACTGGGCAAATAACAGAAGTAATATGCTTCACGGATACCCATCTGGTACATGGGGTCCTAAAGTAGCTGATGAACTTATGGAAGGGAAAAATTTAACATGGAGATATCCTTGTAAAAATTTAACAAATGATGGAATTTTCTGCGAACTTTAATAACTTGCTGTATTATGAAACCTGAAGTTAAGATATTTACAAAGCCGGAAATTATGGCTGATTCACTCGCAGAGGAGTTTTATCGTTATGTAAATGATCGGCTGTTAACAAAAAATAAGCTAAACATTGCGCTCTCAGGAGGAAATACCCCCTTGTTATTTTTCAAGATACTAAGCGAATTCGATCAGCAGAAAGTGAATAAAATAGAGTGGAGAAAAATCCATTTTTTTTGGGGCGATGAACGTTGTGTGCCAAAAGATGATAAAGAAAGCAATTTTGGTGCTGCATACAACGTGTTGCTCAGTAAGATAAATATCCCTGAAGCCAATATACATCCTATTGAAGGGGAAAATAATCCCGAAGAAGAAATCGAGAGATATTCACAACTTCTGCAAAAATACGTCGACGTAAAAGGCGGCATTCCTATTTTTGACTGGATATTTCTTGGTATAGGTGAAGATGGCCATACGGCATCAATTTTCCCTGATCAGATGAATCTGATAAGCTCTGAGAAACTTTGTAAACTTGCCATACATCCGGAATCGGGACAAAAAAGAATAACTCTCACAGGAACGGTTTTGAATATGGCAAAACGGATTACTTTCATTGTTGCCGGTGCAAACAAGCAGGAAGTAGTTAAAAGCACACTCAACCAAGAAAAGCATTCCCGAAAGTATCCGGCAGCAAAAATCCAACCACGCAATGGAATAATAGATTGGTATCTGGATGCATCCGCAGCAGAGCAGATTTGAAAACCATCATTCAATCACCAGCCGAGCGTAGTGAGTTCACCAAGGACAAATCATAAAAGATATGAGACTCTATAAATCCCAAAAAACAAATCCCAAAAAACAACTAATATCCAAATAACAAATCTCAATTTTCAAAACGATTTTGGAATTTGGTGGTTTGCTATTGGAACTTAATTGCCTGCCTGTACTGCTGCGCAGTCAGTCAGACAGGGGCTTTGATGCTTGTTATTTGGAATTTTGTGAGTAGAATAGAAGACTCAACCTCTCAACTTCTAAACTTCTCAACATCATAACAGTAACTTCATTTAATCAGTTCACCAGTTCACCAGTTCATCAGTTCACCAGTTCACCAGTTCATCATTCAATCACCAAATCACCAAATCACTAAATGTGTATTTATGCCACATCAGTTGTATACGGAAATTTGACGTTGACACATGTATATCTCAAATTAATCAAATACAACCCTGAGTATTCTTCTTCTTGAAATCTGACATTTATCTTTGTATTATCACATTATCTCAGAAACGTGAAAAATCCGGCTAATCCATTAATTCACATAATTGATAAAAACTTGAGCTATCAAAAAAATCCTGAATGCTTGTCTTAATGCATTGAATTTCAATAATCTGCGAACATTCGATACTTGCGAAGAATGTATTGACTCAAGGGAAATACCTGATATAGTCATTCTTGATCATAAAACAAAAGAATATCACCTTTCAGGACTGGATTTTCTTATCAGATACCGGCAAAATTATTCAGAGACACATTTTCTTTTCCTTTCATCCGATGCAAATGTTGAGGTTGCAGTAAACACTATAAAATGGGGAGCAAGCGATTATATAATTAAAAGTAGAAAAGGATTGGAACAACTGGTTCTTAAAATTAATTTGCTTATTAATTCCTACAAAAAAATTAAAAGGAACAGAATAGAATGGATTGCGTCTTTAGTATTATTAGGGATGTTTAGCCTGGTATTTCTTTCAGCAATTCTCCTTTACAACTCGCAAATCATCTAAATTCCCGGTATTGAGAAGCATCAATTTTAAGACTTTCTATGCTTAGATCTTCTTTGTACCGGACAAGACTAATACTCTTGTTTTCATTATAGCCAAATTGTTTGTTACGCTTGTATGCATAGGAAGAAAGTATTAGTTCTGGTTGAAAATAACTGGCACAGTCACAGGTTTGTTCTCCAAATTTATTCAGTGCCGCAATGAAATACATGCCTAAATCATATCCCAGAAAGGTGTAATTAATACCTGTACCTTTAGATGTAGTCAAATAAGGTTCGTATGTTAGCTTAGAACGGCACTTCAAAACAAATGATTTGACAATTGGACTGTTATAATCGATATAGAAAGGACTGTAAAGTGTCACCTTAAGATCGTGAAAATGATCAATGCGCACACTTTTAAATTTTTGCCACGATTGCATGCCAAATACTTTTACGTGGCGGGTTTGATGAATATAGTAGAGCTTTGTGAGTACATCACTTACTTCCGGTTCGTAAGAGGAACTGACAATGACAATGTTTGTAATGCTGTCTTTCATGTGTCTCTCCAGACTATGTTGCAGTGAATCATCAATATAAACCTCTGACAGAATAAGACTATCGGAATCGGAAAAAGTTGTAAAGCGATCTGACATAATCCTTTTGAACTTATCAACCTCTTTCTGTTTGAACATACTCTTTTTATACACAATAATAATATTCTGGTCATAATACTGAGAAATTACATCTGCGTAGATTTCCATTTCACTGGTTTGTGGAGGCATTACCTGAAACAGATATGAATTATGCTTCAGAGTAGAATCATCTTTCATTAGCGGGGGCACAAATGGTATCTGGTTCTCAATTGAAAATCGGTTCACCAGGGCAATATTTTTTGGAAGGAACGGGCCGAGGATAAGATCAGGATTAATAATTTCAAGATCACTAATGACTCTTTTAACCTTGTTTGTATTGGCCTCAGAATCATATACAAAAAGATTTATATCAACATCAATTTTTTTAAGGCTGTCAACAGCCAGTAATAAGCCTTCATAAAATTCTGCGGCACCACGTCCCTTAAATATTTTTGATTTTTTCCTATTCTTTTTAGCAGTCAGTGTATCGTTGTATGCGGTTGTGTCAGAGACGATTCTTTCGGATGCAAAGAATGGAAGAATAAGAGCCACTTTTACAGGTGTACGCATTCTTTTAACGGAAGCAATAGAATCGCATTGGCGTGTTGATAGTTTCTTCATCTCTGAAACAAGAAGAATTGAATCCACGACTGTTTGATATGTCAAAGCAAGATAGACTTCCTCCAGAGGTATTTTAATTACCTGACCTGTCTTCAGACCCCACCTGAGGTTATTATTAGCATCAATAAGGGCAGAAATTGAGATACCATGATCCTGAGCAATTCTGTATAATGTATCACCTTGTTGAACAGTATATAAGATATATTTTTCCTGGGGTTGCAGAGCATCAGGTTCCTGTCTTTCCAGAAGATGCTTTTTTGGTATTTTGACTATCTGCCCTGTTTCAAGACCATCTTCAGTTCCCGGATTATACCTGTAAATTGCAGTAATGGGGACATTGTATTTTTGATGTAGAAAAAAAATGGTTTGTTTGGGTTCAACCGTATGAATAATGAAATACTTGCTTTCCTCGTTTGTAGAATAAAGGTCTTTGTTTGAGACGTTATCTGTTTTTTCAAGGTATGGAATGCGCAAGGTCTGACCAATACTTAAAGGATTTAGAGTTGCTGACGGATTTGCTTTTCTGATATCCTGTTCAGTAACATTATATGTTCTGCATATAGAATAAAGGGTGTGTCCATGCTTTACGGTATGTATATAATAAATTTTCCCCTGGTATATAACTTTCTGCTCTGATTTAACAATAACCGGCGGGTGGTCTTGAGCAGAAAGCAAAATGGAAACATGGAAAATAATCCCAAAGAGTATCTTTGAAAAAAGTCGAGAATTGCCGATCATCAGGGTTGAATTATTAGAATGATATTATTATATAATGAATGAAAAATATGTTCAAATATACTATTTGTTCAACTGATTTTCTTCAGACATTTGCGAGAAAAGATCTTATGTTATCTTCAATGCGCTGTTCAAGATTAGTGTTATCGGCCTTTTTGAAATTTTCACCGGTAATATTTTCAAAAAGTTCAATATACCTGTCACTAACTTCTTTTACAAAATCATCTGTCATCTCAGGTATTTTTTGTCCCTCTTTGCCTTGAAAACCATTACTGATCAGCCATTGTCGAACAAATTCCTTTGAAAGTTGCTTCTGTTGTTCTCCCGCATCAAAACGTTCCTGATAACCTTCTTTATAAAAGTAACGCGAGGAATCGGGAGTATGTATCTCGTCTATCAGGTATATCATACCATCTTTCTTGCCAAATTCATATTTGGTATCAACAAGTATAAGACCCATTTTATCTGCAATATCAGCTCCACTTTGAAACAGTTTGTATGTGTATTCTTCAAGTTTTGAATAATCTTCTTCCGATACAAGCCCGTTTAATATTATTTCGTCCCGTGATATATCTTCGTCATGTCCCTCCTCAGCTTTTGTGGTAGGTGTGATAATAGCCTTCTCAAACTTTTCATGCTCTCTCATTCCTTCAGACAAGGGAATACCACATAAATTTCTGCTACCATCCCGGTATTTGCGCCATGCATGTCCTGTAAGATAACCACGTATTACCATCTCAACCTTAAAAGGCTCTGCAAAATGACCCACAGTCACCATCGGGTCCGGAGATGCAATCTTCCAGTTGGGGACAATATCCGAGGTTGCATCCAAAAATTTTGAAGCAATTTGGTTCAAAACTTGTCCTTTATAAGGAATGCCTTTTGGAAGGACTACGTCAAATGCCGATATGCGATCGGTAACAACCATTACCATATACTTATCGTTAATATTATATACGTCACGAACTTTTCCATGATAGATTCCTAATTGATTATCGAATAAGAAATTGGTTTTAGTTAATGCTTGCATCATTGTTTGTTTTATTGTTGTCAGTTTTCTATTTCTTGTTTTGTTTGTTGTATGCTTCAATTATTCTCTTTACAAGATTATGCCTTACCACATCACGCAGATCAAAATGCACCACGGCAATTCCATGGATATTCTTTAAAATTTCAAGTGCTCTCAGGATACCGGAGTTCTGACTCTTAGGCAGATCAATCTGAGTAGTATCTCCGGTTATAATAAACTTTGCATTTTTCCCCATGCGGGTGAGAAACATCTTCATCTGGTTGATAGTAGTGTTTTGTCCTTCATCAAGAATCACAAAAGCATTATCCAGGGTTCGGCCGCGCATATAGGCAAGTGGTGCAATCTCAATTGTTCCTTCTTCAATATAGGTCATCAGTCGTTTTGGAGGTATCATATCTCGTAAAGCGTCGTAAAGAGGTTGAAGGTAAGGATCAAGCTTTTCCTTCATGTCACCCGGAAGGAATCCTAAACTTTCACCTGCTTCAACAGCAGGTCTGCAAAGGATTATTCTTCTAACTTCTTTACCTCTCAGTGCTTTTACAGCAAGTGCAATAGCTGTATAAGTTTTCCCAGTACCGGCTGGCCCAAGGGCAAAGAGCATATCATTTTTGGTGTATTCTTCAACTAATTTCTGCTGGTTGACTGATTTTGCTTTTATCTCTCTGCCATGATTGCCATAAACAAGAACATCTGTTAATTCTAATTTTTTCTCAATCCAGGAACGATCTTCCGATTCAAGAAGGTCTTCAACATCATGAATTGTGAGTTTGTTGTATTTGTGGTAAAATGCAATTAAAACATCAAGTTTCTCTTCAAAAAGATGAATTTCTTTTTCATCTCCAATTGCTATAACTTCATGTCCGCGAGCAACAATGCGTAATTTTGGAAATTTTGAAGCCAGCTTATTTAAATGAATATTATTGACGCCATAAAGATTAACCGGATCAGCACCTTCTAAATATATCGACTTTTCGATCATAAAAATTTGACAATTATATGTACTTTTAAGTCTTGCAAATTAAACTTATTTTTTAAAGATATTCAATTTTATTGAACCTGCACAATCCGTTATATGCACATCTTTACTTTAACAACTGACTGGAATAAAAGTGATTACTACATTGGTGCAGTGAAAGGAAAAATTCTTTCAATTGATCCTACTGCACAAATTATTGATATCAGTCACCAGATACAATCTTTCAATGTTATGCAGGCAGCATTTGTGCTTCGCAATTGCTACTTAAATTTTCCTCAGGATACTATTCATATCATTGCCGTTAATGCTGCACTAACGCAAAAAAAATCTTTATTAATACTCAAAATAAACGAACAATATTTTTTAACCTCTGATAACGGGATTTGCGGATTAATCTCATCAGATAAACCTGATGCGGTTTATAGGGTGAAGGATTCTGAAATAAACAATAATTTTTTAAGTCTTGATGTATTCGTAAATACTGCTTTCCATGTTATCAATAAAGATGACTTTGATACTTTTTGTGAACCCACTGAAGATTATGAAAAACAGATACCTTTACGTCCTGTGATAGATAAAAATCTGATAAATGGCAGTGTGATATACATTGATTCCTTTTCAAATGCAATTACCAATGTCTCTAAAGATACTTTTAAAAAAGTAGGCCAGGGTAAGCCCTATGAAATATTTATTCAGAGCAACCATTACAGGATAGATAAAATAAATGAAACTTACGAAGATTCTGTTTCCGGAGAGTTGCTGGCCATTTTCAATTCTGTAGGCTTACTTGAAGTGGCTATAAGTCATGGAAACGCAGCGGAATTATTAAATCTTAAAATCAACTCTGCCATAAGAATCAAATTTTATGATGAAAAACCAGGAAGTAAATTAACACTTACAGGAGACTAATTTCATATGGTAACGGAGAAGAATCTGGAATCCTTCGGGAAATTATTGAAAATAATGGATGAATTGCGAGTAAAATGCCCCTGGGACAGGGAGCAAACTTATGATCAATA
>JABUBN010000400.1_pt1 | contig 12878 bp, 12 predicted proteins | sample 7240341 | NCBI WGS metagenome assembly JABUBN01 (sample SAMN07256345, study PRJNA390944) | subsurface metagenome | isolation source: Methane hydrate marine sediment | place: Pacific Ocean: Eastern North Pacific, ODP site | reverse complement strand
AAATCGTACGATCAGCTGGGGATGGGCAATAACTAACCTTGTCTGGTGGATTGGAATCGGTCATGCCGGTACTTTTATTTCTGCTATCCTTTCTTTATTCAGGGTTGTCATGTTAGTAAGATCCATACCTTCTTTAACTGTACCCGACATAACTTTGAAAAACATAACTTCACCAATATGCTGCTCGACACTTGATTTGAAAACAAATAAGGTTGTCGGTCCGGAAGCATCACATATTATCTCATTCCCTTTTTTGTCTTTAGGGGGAGGCAATTGATTCGGACTTGGGACAACATTTGAGATGAACTGAAGAAGGCGTTCTACTCCCATATTTTTTTTTGCTGCCAGACAAAATACCGGAAACATCCCACGATTAATGAGGCCGACAGCAATTCCTTTCCTCATTTCTTCTTCTGTAAGTCCATCGTTTTCAAAGAAAAGTTCCATGAGGCTCTCATCATTTTCAGCAGCCTTTTCAACCAGTTCATTCTGATATTCTGCTGCACGATCGGCTTCGTCATCAGGAATATCCAGTGTTTCCATTTTTCCGTTCTCGCCAAACTTATACATTTTCATGGTCAGAACATCGATTACCGTATTAAAGCCAACCCCTGCATTAACCGGATACTGGATGATTGTTACAGCATTGCCAAATCGTTCCTTTGTCATCTCGATCGTTTTCTCAAAGTTTACTTTTTCATGATCGAGATGGTTGACAGCGATTAGCATGGGCTTATTAGCTTTACCGAGATAGCGATTATGAATTTCAGCCCCTACTTCAATTCCGTTTTGGCCATTGAGCACCATAATAGCTGTATCAGCGGCTGCTATCGAAGTGGTTAAGCCACCTATAAAATCATCAAGACCGGGAACGTCAAGAATATTAACTTTTGTATTGTTGAATTCGGTATACAACAGAGAAGAGAATATGGAATTTCCATTTTCATGTTCAATCTCGCGGTAATCTGATGCTGTGTTTTTATGATCTACTTCTCCGCGTCGATCAATTATTTTTCCCTTGAAAAGCATAGCTTCGGCAAGTGTAGTTTTTCCGGCCCCTGCATTTCCAACAAGTATAATGTTTTTGATCTGATCGGTCGTGTATGCTTTCATTTTAATTTTAGAGTTATTATTATTACTATTTTGGTGCGTTATTTTAAAGGTTCGTTCCAGCAGGATGCAAAAGTAAAATATTTTTTTATTTAGCCGGAATTAAGGAGGTGATTTTTACCTCTTTATTGTTCTTTTGTTACTCGTGAACGAATTGATAATGATGCTTGGGATACTTTTTCAGCAGAATAATTTGCCTGAGAATACAAACATCAGGATTGTATCTAACCTCCAATTGCAGTCATACACCGGTTATGACTGTAACTATCTTTTAGACAGGAATGAGAAATAGAAGAACTTGTGCCACGTGCAAAGTGTTTTGCAGAAAATGCATTGTATATAGTTCTCTTTAATTGACTGCTATTACCCAATAAAGGAAAAAGATCATATTCTTCCCGACCAAAGAGACAGTTTTTAAGTTTTCCATCGGCAGTAATTCGTATACGGTTACACTGGCTGCAAAAGGGATGGCTTACAGTACTAATAAAGCCAAAACTTCCTGCAGAATCAACTACCCTGAATCTTTCACTGGTTTCTTGCGATCCTCTTCCAAGAAAGACAATTTCATAATTCTTTTTGATGTCAAGCAACATTTCTCTTGAGGTATAAGTGTGTGCTATATTCCAGTGATTTCCTTTGAAAGGCATAAACTCTATGAAGCGCACTTCAATTGGATTTATAAGTGTCAGCTTAATAAAATCAATGATCTCATCATGATTCATCTCTCTTATGACAACAACATTAAGTTTAGTACGAATTCCCTTTGAGAGTGCAAGGTCAATATTTTTATGAATACGGCTAAAGTCTTCTTTTTGTGAAATTTTTAAAAATCGTCCTGGCTTTAAGGTATCCAGGCTGATATTTACAGAAGAAAAATATTTAGCTATATGTTCAATATGATCATCCAGATAGAAACCGTTTGTAGTAAGATGAAGGGAAGCATTGAATTGTGATATTTTTTCTGCAATTTCCCGAAAATCTTTCCTTATCAGTGGTTCACCTCCCGTTAGCCTGATTTTGTTTATTCCCAATTCAACAAAAAGTGAAACAAGTTTTTCTATTTCATTAGCATTGAGCAGATTTTCCCCTGGCATGAACTCAGGTTTTGCGGGCATACAATAGCTGCATCTCAGATTGCACCTGTCAGTGAGAGACAGACGAAGATAATTATGAATCCTGCCAAATGAATCCTTTACTTTTATAAGCTTATTGTTTCTTTGTTCTTTTTCCATTTATACCTTCCGTCTTCGAATATTTCTTTGCCAAATATGGGGCATTGTCTTTTAACTTCATCCACAATCCACTGTAATGCTTCAAAGCTTTCTTTTCTGTGTTTGCCGTTAACAACTACAAGGAAGCAGGGTTGTCCGCTTAACACATTACCCAGACTATGCCAGATTTCTGCATTAAGAATACCTTTCTCTTTTTTACAGCCTTCAATAATTTCTACAGCAGTTTTGTTTGCTATATTTTGTTGAGCAGTAAATTCTATAGCACAGACAACAGATGATTTCACTTTATCAGCTCTAACCTTACCAATAAATATGGCAGTTGCCCCGGCTTGTGCTTCCGAAGTATCCAATTCTTTTTCAATTAATGCACCTGGTATAGGACCGTTTAGAAACATAGTATGGCTATTGTATTAAAATACATAAAACATCATCCTCCCGAAAATGGAGGCATACAATCAATCTCCATCTTAGGCTTAAGCTCTTCTCCACTTTCAATTTTTTTACCATTGGCGAAAAAGATTATTGAGTGATCTGCCAAATCCGGAAATCGTCTTTCAAGATTGGATTTAAAGTCATCCAGAGTAGACTGTTCTTTCATTTGAATAATCTCCTCCTCGCGTGAAGTTGTATCAGTAAGTGCTCCAAAATACCGAATCACTAGTTTCATTTCTCTTCTAAAAACAACATTTTTTCAATTCATCCTTCAGGATTCTTTTACACATTTCATCAATGCGCCTGAATTCAACAATAACTTTTTTTCCCTTCTGAGTCAGTTGTGTACCACCACCCCCTGATCCACCTGTTGTTCGTACCACGACAGGTTCATCGGCAAGATCGTTGATGGCATTGATTAATTGCCACGCGCGCTTGTATGACATACCAAGAGATTTTGCCGCTTTGTTTATCGATCCTTCCTGATCTATGTTCTCAAGCAAAGTGATCCGGCCATCACCAAGAAAAGGTTTGCCTTCTTTTTCAACCCAGATTCGGTTGTTGATTTCTATTCCTTCCATGCGTTATATCGGATTGGAAATAACGAAAATATAATTTAATTCTGAAAAGGCAATATTTTAGAGAAACGATATCAGAATTATATGCAGTGAAAACAAATCGAGTATAGAACTACTCAGGCAAATGGGATATGAGAAGTGCGCTCATCTGACAAGAGCAGGAGAAAAATTCGGGAAAATACTGGATGTGGTGATGTATCAGTTGTTACTGGAAAAGGTAAAGACCTGGAAGGACAGGTAAACACAGTTCTGATAATATCTGAAGAATGAGATTATTCCGGCTCATGTTGCTGAAGTTCTTCACGTATATATACAATGATTTTCCACCTGTCGGCGGGAGGCATGATAGAACCATGTTCAGACATCACTCCAAACCCATAAGTGATGGTATGAAATAGCTCACCATCGGGAATATCTTTTACTTTCTCATTAATCAATGAAGCCGGAGGAAAGGGATAAAATGTGCTTGTATAAAGATATCCTTTCCCATCTCCAAATTCACCATGGCACTGCAGGCAAAATCGTTCGTAGAGTACCTGCCCGTGCTCAAAATTTTCCTGATTGAATTCATATGGATTCTTTAGTTCCAATCCGGCCTTTGTGCGATCCTCCAGGTCTTTTGTATAAGGAAGAGGGGAGTATCCTCTGGGAACAGTTCCTTCAACAGGTTCACGCAGTGTGGAGTTATTGTCAAAATTCGGATTTTCAGAATAGGATTCATAAGCACGGGAGTCAATCATTTCGGGATAGTAATTGTATCCCGGATGATTATTATCACGATCGCAACTGGTTACAAGCAGACAGACAAACGAAATCGTTAAAAGTGAGTGTTGAAGTATATGCCTTTTTAATACATTGATCATAGAATAGCAGTTTAGTATTGTGTATGGTAATGAGAACTCTCCCTGAGATAGGGGTGGTTGACCGGGATGATCTTTGCTTTACTTAAAGCACGCAATACTACCCATAAGAAAAGACCTATAAATCCCAATGTCATTCCAATTTCAACAAAACCAATATCTGCCTTTGCCCCCAAAGTACCTGGCATTACCAGAAGGTAGAAATCAATCCAGTGACCACCTAATAAAACCAATGATGTGAATACAAGAAGTAATGGTGTTCGTTTTGAATTTCTTGTCATCAGCACCAGAAATGGTAAAGCAAAGTTTACAGCTACGTTAATAAAAAACAAGGAATTGAAATTCTCAAGTCTTTGCACGAAATAGACAGTTTCCTCAGGAATATTTCCATACCATATAAGCATGTATTGCGAAAACCACAGATAGGTCCAAAGCATACTGAAGGCAAAGAGGTATTTTCCCAGGTCATGCAAGTGTTCCTTATTGACATGCGGAAGGTAGCCCGTTTTCTTAAGCAACATTACCAAAAGAATGATAACAGCTGTACCACTTACAAGCAAACCTGAAAAAATGTACCACCCAAACAAAGTACTGAACCAGTGAGGATCAAGTGACATCAGCCAGTCCCAGGAGGCCATAGAGCTTGTAATAGCAAAGAAGACAATAAATATGCCGGCTATGGTATTCGTTTTTCTGAAGTATTTCAAATCAGGGTCTGTATCTTGTTTCAGAGATGTTTTCCTCCACCACCAGGCAAAGAAAATCCAGCCTCCAAGGTAAATGACGGTACGAATACTAAAAAAAGGAACATTGAGGTATGCTTTTTTCATTTCCAGTATCGCATCACCTTCAGGGTGAACCCAGTGAAACAGATGATGAAACCCGAACCAGGTGCCAATAAGCAAGATCAACATCAGTAAACCTCCTATAGGCAGATACATTGACATAGCTTCTGGAATACGCTGTATGGAAGTTTGCCAGCCAGACATTCCCAGTGAATGAATAGAAAGGAACACGAGACCACACAGAGCAATAAAAACGGAATACACATTGTTCATCAGAAAGTTGGTCCAGAAACGTGATCCATGATCATGATAAATTACCACAGAACTAATTGCTGCCACTATTCCGATAATGATCAGGATGAGCAGGGGGATTTTGAATTTCCACGAAAATTTAAATTTCAACTCCATCAGTAATTCTTTGATAATTCAACATCATCTTTTACAGCAATACCATCAGCTCCTGTTTTATTTAGTTTGCCCTTGATATTCCTGATGTTGGTTTCCGAAGCATCTCCTTTGCATCCGACCAATATAACAAATCTGTCATCAGTAATTTTTTCATCGTGGATAATCGACTTGGCTCCCGGCCCAATTTTAGAGCGAATCAGAAAAGCAAAAACCATAGCAAAAGCTGCAAACAGAACTGCCATTTCGAATGTGATCGGAACAAACGAAGGAATTGCCAAAAATGGTTTACCGCCAATGTTAATAGGATAATTTTTTGTAGACACCCATGCCTGGAATACGAAACCTGATAATGCGCCTATGGCTCCTCCGAAAAATCCAACCCGCGCTATCCATGAGCGACGATAACCCAGGATTTTGTCCAGTCCATGCACAGGGAATGGAGTAAGCACATCCAATATCTCTAATCCATCTTTCTTTAATGCTTTGACACCATTAAGAAGATCATTTTCATCAGAAAAATATGCCTTTATATATTTTGTGTGTGACATTGTTCTGTGTCGTTTATTAGTGTTTATCTAAATATTTTTTGTTCGAACTTTTCAATATACTTTTTACTTCTGCAATTGCTATCACCGGAAAAAAACGAATAAACAGGAGAAAACAGGTAAAAAAGATACCCAGTGTTCCTACAAAAATTCCAATCTCGGTTATTGTAGGTTTGTACATCGACCAGCTTGAAGGAAGAAAATCACGGTGAAGCGAAGTAACGACAATGACAAATCGTTCGAACCACATGCCAACATTAATGAAAATAGAAAGTATGAAAGTAAAGAGCACACTTCGCCTCAATTTCCTGAACCAGAGCAATTGTGGTGAGATAACATTGCATGTCATCATAATCCAGTAAGCCCAGGCATAAGGCCCTAAAGCACGATTATAGAATGCAAATCTTTCGTAGATTACCCCTGAATACCAGGCCATAAACAATTCAGTAATGTATGCAATACCTACAATAGAACCGGTAGCAATAATAATCTTGTTCATTGATTCAATATGGCTAATTGAAATGTAATCGGTAAGGTTCATTGTCTTCCGTGCTACAATCATAAGGGTAAGAACCATTGCAAATCCTGAGAAAATTGCTCCCGAAACAAAGTATGGAGGAAAGATAGTGCTATGCCATCCCGGTATAACCGAAGTGGCAAAATTGAAACTTACTATCGAATGAACCGATAATACAAGTGGAGCTGCAATACCGGCAAGTATCAGGATCATTGATTCATGTCTGGACCAGTGTCTTGCTGAGCCTGTCCAGCCAAAACTGAGAAAGCGGTAAACAGGTTTTACTATTTTATTCTTTACCTTGTCTCTCAGTGTAGCAATATCCGGAATCATACCCATATACCAGAACAGGAGAGAAACCAGGAAGTAAGTAGAAATGGCAAATACATCCCATAATAGCGGAGAATTAAAATTAACCCAGAGTTGCCTTGTGTTAGGGTATGGAAGAATGTAATAACCCAGGGGAAGTCTTCCCATGTGTATAAGAGGAAAAATACCGGCACACATAACAGCAAATATTGTCATTGCTTCGGCGGAGCGATTGATGCTTGTACGCCATTTTTGTCTGAATAGTAAAAGGATAGCAGAAATAAAAGTACCGGCATGACCGATTCCAATCCACCAGACAAGGTTAGTTATTGCCCATCCCCAGCTGATCGTACGATTTACTCCCCACAAACCTGTACCTTTCCAAACGGTCATGTACATGGCAAAAAACCCTAAAATCATGGCAGTAGATGAAAGGGTAATCCCGGCAAACCAGAGGGCTCCCGGTTTTTTCCCTACAGGACCGGTAATATCCCTGGTGATCTTGTGGTAGTCCTTATCACCCTGAATCAAAGGCTCTCTGACTGGAGATACGTACATGTTTTAATCTATAACTAAATATTAATCTTCTTCTTTCCGGTTCGATATCTTTGTCAGATACCCCACCGATGGAAGAATATATAACTCTTCAAGTAAATGATAATTTCTTGGATCCGCAAACATCTTTGCTACCTTGCTTTTCTTATCGTTCAGATCGCCAAATACTATTGCTTCTGCCGGGCAGGCCTGTTGGCAGGCAGTCCTGATTTCACCATCTTTTAAAACTCTATCTTCTAATTTAGCTGTAAGCTTTTTCTCCTGAATACGCTGAACACAAAACGAGCATTTTTCAATCACTCCTTTGGCTCGTATTGTGACATCAGGGTTGAGTACCATGCGTTTCAGATCGAGTGTCATTCCGGCAGGATCAACTGTATTGTTTTTCAAAGCATCGGCAGTAGTGTAATCGAACCAGTTAAAACGCCTTACTTTATAAGGACAGTTGTTGTTGCAATACCGGGTGCCAATGCACCGGTTATAGGCCATCTGATTTAAGCCTTCATCGCTATGATTTGTTGCCGCTACAGGACAAACATTTTCGCAGGAATGATTTTAGCAATACCTGCCTACACTGTTCTTCGTGTTTTCGCCAAAGAATTCTTCAACAAATTCAAAGTTGTTAAAAAATTGACAAAAAATATTCGTTAGTAAGTGCGGGAGAATCATAATTTTACAGGAATAAACGCTCCAATGAGACACTTGCGGTCAGGATATATTCTATTTGTTCAAATACTATTCTTGCAGGCAGTTCAGGCACAACCTGATTTTACCGCGAACGAGGCAACAGGATGTACTCCCTTCTTGGTAAGATTTACACTGGATCTTTCTACAGTTGACGAAGATACAATTGACTATCTGACATGGAATTTTGGCATTGGTGATACATTGAATGCCAGTCCTGCCGATACGGTTGAATTTGAATATCTTAATGAAGGAGTTTATACTGTTGCAGTGGCAATAAATGGAAATCGGTCTGATACCATTATAAAACAGGATTATATCACAGTTCACCAAACAATAAGGTCAGTATTTCGATACGAAGAATATGCACCAAACCACAATTTTCGGTTTATACCTCTCGATGAAATAACGGATACATTTGCCACTTATTTTTATAACTGGCGATACAACAAACTTACTGGTACCGATCAGAGGGTCAATGATTATGTTATCACGATCGAAAATCAGGAGATGGCCATCGATAGCATTACTCTGGATACAGGTATTTATCAGGTTACCTTATGGATTGATGACATATATGGTTGTTTCTCACGATCAGAACAAATTGTACAGGTTTACGATGATATTGAAATACCTAATGTATTTGTAGCCGGATCGGGAGAGTTTTTTATTATCGACCCCAAAAACCTGAACATTATTTTACGCTTCCAGCTTTATAACCGTTATGGTATGCTTGTCTATGAGCAGGAAGCCCCGGTTATAAACTGGGATGGAAGAACTAACTCCGGTAAGGATTTAAATATTGGCGTTTACTATTATGTGCTTGAAGCTGTTGAAGGGGATTCCACTGACCGTTACACGCAAAACGGATTTATACATCTCTATCGAAGTAACTAAACTCTTTCAAAATAATTTCCGCTTCTAACCTTTTCAGTATTTTTCCTGTATTAAAAATACTCAGGCCAATTAAAGAATATTTTTATATTTCAGCGATTTGACTTAATTTCAAATTTCATTTAAGTTAGTACAAGAATAGGTAAGTCAGCGTTATAAAATAAATCTTTGCTCCCTACGAACAAGTTGAAGGATTATAAAGAAGAGAATTATCAAGAAATGATAAAAGGTATACCTAAATTATTCAACTTTTACATTAAATTATTTCTGCCTTTATTTCCTTTTTTACTTATTACTGAAGAACTTCAGGCGAGCCCACCAGCCGAAGATGAAATTCATGTTCTTACCAAAGACAAAATAATTCCGGTGAATAGTTTCGAGTTAAAACAAGCCGAGAGATTGTTTTATGGTTTGTTGCCTATCACCAGAGAGGCTCCTGCTTGTGCAGATTGTCATTACACAAGTTACATTGACACCCTCAACTGGAATCCATCCGCTTTTGATATTGCCATAACATTTGCAGGCAAAAGCATAGAAGATTTAATGAAAGTTATAAATAAGCCTGTTGGTAAAAAAATGGCTGAAGTCCATTCAGGGTATGATATATCTGAGGAACAGGCTATACTATTACAGGCATATCTTGAAAAATTAAATAAACAGGAAGTACCGGCAAGAAAACCGGTAATAAATAATCTATTTCTTTTCATTCTGATCAATCTTATCGGATTGGGAGCAACAATTGATCTTTTATTTACCAGAAAGATTCAGTACAAAGCGCTTCATTTTGTATTAATTCTTGGCACGGCAATATATGTGTCGAAAACCATAATAGTGGAAGGCATAGCTATTGGTCGGCAAGAAAACTATGCACCTATACAACCAATAAAGTTTTCACACAAAATGCATACAGGTGATAATAAGATTGATTGTCAGTATTGTCACAATCTTGCTGAACAAAGCAAAAGTGCCGGGATACCCTCAGCAAATGTGTGCATGAATTGTCATGTCTTAATTGTCGAAGGAACACTCACCGGAAAATTTGAGATCAACAAAATTTCTGAAGCACTACTGAACCTTACACCTATTGAATGGGTAAAGGTCCATAATCTTCCCGATCATGTGTTTTTCAGTCATGCACAACATGCAGGAGCCGGTAAACTTGATTGTGCAGAATGCCATGAAGGTGTTGAGACAATGAACGTAATTCAACAGGTAAATGATTTATCCATGGGTTGGTGTCTGGATTGTCATCGTACACGAAAAGTAGATTTTGAAAACAATGAATATTTCACTCTCTTCGAAGAGTATTATAATAAAATAAAACAGGGAATTATTGACTCGGTATTGGTAGAAAATATTGGAGGAACCAACTGTATGAAGTGCCATTATTAATCCATCCGAAGCAACAATAATCACTATGGAGAAATTCTGGAAAAGTATAGAGGAAAAAACTGAGAAAAAGAGGAATCCTGTTTCCCATGCAAACAGACAAGCAGGGAATGGGGAATCACTTGATGAACTATTGGACAACAAGGTACTCCATGCCAATTCATCGCGAAGAGATTTTCTTAAACTTTTTGGATTTAGTATCGCCTCTTCAGCTATCGCAGCAAGTTGTGAGCAGCCAGTACGCAAAGCAATCCCCTATCTCATACGCCCTGAAGTGATTACACCGGGAATTGCCAATTATTATGCCTCTACTTTTTTTGATGGACAAGATTATTGCAGTATCCTGGTAAAAGTGCGTGATGGACGGCCTGTCAAAATTGAAGGCAATGAACTATCGTCTGTTACCAGGGGCGGGACAAATGCAAAAGTGCAGGCATCCGTATTAAGCTTATACGACGATGCACGTTATAAAGAACCTGCTGTTGATGGAATTGAAACTTCATGGGATTTGATCGATACAAAGATTCAAAAACAACTGAAGGAACTTACTACCGCCGGTGAAGCGATTGTTCTGCTGACTCCTACCATAATTAGTCCCTCTACCCTCAATGTTATTAGTGAATTTCTCAAATCATTTCCCACCTGCAGACATATTCAATATGATACCATATCAAAATCAGGAATTACAAAAGCCAATAAATTATCGTTCGGAAGAGAATTCGTCCCAACTTACCGTTTCGACAAAGCTAAGGTCATTATAAGCTTTAATGCCGATTTTTTAGGCACCTGGCTTTCTCCTGTTGAATTTGCCAGACAATATTCAAAGACACGCAGCCTCACCGATGGTCAGAAAGAAATAACCCGACATATCCATTTTGAAGCAGGATTATCTCTAACAGGAACAAATGCCGATGAACGCATTCCTGTTAAACCTTCGCAAGAAAAATTAATCCTGGCAAACCTGTATAACGAACTTGCGAAATCTTATGGATATAGAACTTTCACAGTTCCTTCCTCTCCAGTTAATATTAAACAATATGCTGAGGAGCTGATCAGGAATCATGGAAAGTCTCTCGTTGTTTCAGGATCAAATAATTATGAAATACAGGTTCTGGTGAATGCCATTAATTTTATTCTGGATAGTTACCGGAACACGATTGATCTGAGTAATCCATTGTTTCTGTTCAATGGAAAAGATATCGCAATGCAGCAACTTACAGAATCACTTGAGAAAGGCCGGATCGGTGGAATAATCTTTTACGATGTTAATCCGTTATACGATTATCCCCAGGCTAAGCGTATAATAGCAAATCTCAAAAAATGCAAAATGGTAGTCTCTCTTGCCTCACAAAAGAACGAATCTACTGAAGCATCTAAATATGTCTGTCCCGATAACAATTACCTGGAATCATGGAATGATGCGGAAATCAGACCTGGCAAATACTCTCTTGCCCAGCCGGCAATACAGCCTGTTTTCAACACTCGTCAGGCACAGGAAAGCCTTCTCAGATGGACCGGTAATTCAACATCATATCACGATTACCTCAAAACAAACTGGAGGAAAAGTATATACCCGGGAACGAATGTTTCCAGCTTTTTCACATTCTGGAATACCAGCCTTCATGATGGTGTGTATGAGATGGATGATGTTCACGCCAAACCAATATCCTCTTTTCCTGAAAAACTGTTAACTCAGGTTTGTAAAAACTTCCCTGATGAAAAAGATTCTCTGGAATTGACCCTGTATGAGAAAGTAGGCATAGGAAACGGTAAGCATTCCAATAATCCATGGTTACAGGAGATGCCCGATCCGGTTACCAAAGCTACATGGGATAATTACCTGTGTGTCGCACCGCACGATGCAAAAGTAAACAATTGGAAAACCGGAGATTTGCTTACCATCAATGAAAAAATTACTTTGCCTGTTATTGTGCAACCCGGTCAGGCAAAAGGTACGGTTTCAGCTGCACTTGGTTACGGCCGAAAGAAGGCAGGAAAAGTAGCTGAAGGTGTTGGGCAAAACGTTTTTGAATTGGTAAAAACAGATGGCAAAAGCAGGTTGTATGAGTCATCAATAAGCGCAATCAGGAAAACAGGTTCAGGTTATAGTATTGCACAAACACAAACTCATCATTCCATGGAGGGCCGTGAGATTATACGAAAAGCTTCTCTTGGTGAATATCTGAAAGATCCTGCTGCAGGAAACCATCTGCATGAAGAAGTCGAAAAAAAACAGACAACTCTCTACCAGAAGCACGAATATGCCGGTCACCACTGGGGTATGGCTATCGACCTGAACAAATGTACTGGATGCAGTGCCTGTTTGATTGCCTGTTCGGCAGAGAACAATGTACCTGTAGTTGGGAAAGAAGAAGTGTTAAGAGCACACGAAATGCACTGGATAAGAATCGACAGGTATTTCGAAGGGGATATTGATAATCCAAAAACCTTCAGACAGCCTGTAATGTGTCAGCATTGCGATAATGCTCCCTGCGAAAATGTTTGTCCTGTAGCGGCAACAAATCATAGCGATGAAGGCTTAAATCAGATGGCCTATAACCGGTGCATTGGCACCCGGTA
>JABUBN010000399.1_pt1 | contig 12880 bp, 14 predicted proteins | sample 7240341 | NCBI WGS metagenome assembly JABUBN01 (sample SAMN07256345, study PRJNA390944) | subsurface metagenome | isolation source: Methane hydrate marine sediment | place: Pacific Ocean: Eastern North Pacific, ODP site | reverse complement strand
TTCAACCGCAACAGTGGGAATGGAAAGCGTTGCTGGTTTAGGTGCTTCTTTATCTATGGTATTGTGTGCCTGTGCACTGATATAAGTTACTCCACTTATAACCACTACCATTAATAGTAGTGCAATTATGTATCTATTTTCTTTCATTTTATTATCCTCCTATTTTTTATCACCCTCCAACAATTGTCTGAACTGTATTATAGTTTACGCATGGATTTGCACGTCGAAATGGTTCCTGTCGTCCGAGTGGATACCACATGAAATCAGGGTATCCATCTGGTGAATCATCTGTAAATCTGCTTGTTCCATCTGTTTTAATATAGTATTTATATGTCTTGTCATCGTCTGGCGTGCCAGTGCCATCAACACTCCATCCATCTGTCTTGATCCAAACTTTTGTTGTATAGATAGTCTTTAAAGGATCGCCAGGGTCAGTATACCATGTCATCTCGTATTTATAGACGGGATGGTTCCAAACTTGATCCCCTCCAGTGTGAACATCCATTACTATGGGCTTACCATTTGTCTTTATGTATTCTCTTAGTTTATCATGGAACAACTTTGCCTTAGATTGATCGATATCCCAGAAATAACTTCCTATTACATTGTCCATATACGTCGATGTTAAGAGTCCCTTCTGATCGTTAAGATCAAACTCGACACCATTTAGTATTCTTGTAGTAGTTGGTTCGTCTTCCTTTATTGACGCCGAAGACCAAGCATCACAGTGCCCCTCCCAAGCAGGGTCAGGAGGTACTGTTCTATGGCCACTCATTCCAGAGAGTCCATATGTAGAACGTTCAAGAAGTTTGTATTCCCAGTTCTTGGCACCTGATGATCCACTAAATACACCCTCTACTTTATCTACTTTGAATCCCCAGTAAGTAACTGAACCGTCGGTTGTCAATCGTACTTTTATTTTATCTCCATCAACCCATGGCGTCCAAACACTGTCATTAATCTGTCTACCATAGCCGTTACTGTAATCCCATTTTTCATTTCCTGATCCATCTAAAATTCTCAGATGATCATAGTGCCCTTCGATGTCGTATCTTTCAAAATGCAGTCTTATCTTTGTTGCACCAGACCATGTAACTGTCCATGTATAGTTATAGTTGTTTGAGTATGGATGGTCAGGTTCGAAAACAAAAGGAGCATACACGTATGCATATACACCATTACTCAGGACATATGAATCATAGTTTTCCATTGGACCATTGCTGCCATATAAATTATGCGCTCCCTCTAAAACGGCCAATAATAGCCTGACCAAGGCATGTTGCTTGGAGTCACTTCTGCGGTTTCGCTGTTACCAGTAATCGTTATTGTTGTACTTCCTTCGGCATCTACTCCAGCCTCTCCGGGATTGCAGTAGCCTCCATAGTCGTTTGCTGTAACTCTGATATAGTAATCACCAGAATAGCCAGTTGGAATAGTTATCGGACAATCCATCGTGTAATGGTTGCCTATGTTTGAATCCGATCTAAATGTGCTGCACGAATCTATGAATTCCCATGATCCACCACTTGTTGGCTTCATGAAGAAAGCGAAATGGTTGGAATCACCCCAATGCCAACCTGTCCAATCTACTGTAACGGTTATTGTATCTCCGGGATTTGCTTGAGAGACTGTTGAAACAGAATCTATACTTGAAACGCTGTCATAACTACTGCAGCTATGCGATGGATCACCTGTGCAGGATAGGGATGTGGCTGCGCTTGCAACACTGGAAAGAGAGCAAAGTGCTACTAATATCACTAATATCGCAATTTGTATTATTAGAGATCCTCTTTTCATCTTTTCACCTCCTAATTTTTTAAAACCTTCTTCTTTTCCCTTCCAATTTTTACCGCACTTCCTTCTTTAGCGCCACTCCTCGACGCCTTCCTTCTTTACCTTTTGCCCCTTCATGGACTCGCACCATGCAAAGGACATATTTTTCATATCCACGCTTTTACCTTCCTTTCGCATGCTTAAACCCCCTTTATCTTTACATCCCTTTCTTCAGAGATGCGACTTGCTTAATTTATTTATTAAGAAATTAGGTATATAAATATCACTCCCTAACAAAATTAGGTGTAAAAGTAATATCCTAAAAGAATTCGATTTCTTGGATAGAACCTATTCAACATCGCCGAATTATTTTACTTCCTACGTGATATCATATTAAGCAGTTCTTTTGGTAAATATTTAAATTTGTAGGATAGTATTGGTTAAATTAACAGAAAAGGTTGAATTGTGTAACTTGTTGGTTATTGGCTCGGAAAAATCATATTGGATACCACTTTCTTTCAATCATTTAACCTCTTCTCCCCTCACTTTATCTTCTTCTTCGAGATGATTTAACACTTCTACAACAAGAGAAGGGTCTAATCTCAAATTTTCTATTATTTCACTGGTAGTGCAACCTGGATGTCCCCTTATATAACCCTCAATAACCACCCGTGCTTCACTCTCCGAGATAATCCCGAATTCTATCCCTATTCCCTCGGGCTCTCCAATTTCTTGAATCCGCCTTTCTCGTGCTATTCCGGACATTTTGAAACCCCCATCAGATTAATTTCGCATTTACAATCCCATCCTGACCGGGTCTGCTTGTTACCACGGCATCTCCAATTTCAGTCTCTATCACCGCGCCTTTTGTCGTTATATTCCGCCTTGCGAAGAAGGGATTCGCAGGATTGTTTTTCACCGTTATTATCTTAGCCGTTCTCGTGGTTCCGCTTTTTGGGTCCGCGACATTTGCAAATTCGCATCTGAGCAACCGCATCTTCTCGCTACCACCGCTCGTTCTGATTTTTTTCCTTCGTGTCGCTCCAACAGTAGTCTCTGCCGCTGGTCTTCCCGCCTCATGCTTCCTCTTCCTACGGTGAAAGTAAATTCTCCCCCCGGTATATTTCCGCCTCGACCTACCTTGCCATCTCATTTTTCACGAACCTACAAAACCACATTCCTCACACTTGTATAAATTACTTTGCTTCCGGCACTTCGCACATCTTCCTATCTCGACCTTTCCGCAGTTAGGGCATGGGAAGACCGTGAACCCCTTTTCCAGCAGATTTACTCCGCAGGACGTGCAATACTCTATCATAACATGCTCCTCTTCTTTTTATCTCTATTTTTATCTTCGCCTTATCTTTATTCGCCGTCACCATATCCACCACCGTGGACGGCATACTATATTTACACTTACCTCCATTTATAATAATACCCGCTTTTATTTCCACTTCTTCTACGCAGGTCGGTGGATTTCTACCTGAGACGTTCGCACTTGTCGCGGTTATAGGTCCCGTTTCTTCTATTATTCCTGTTGCTATTGCATTATCCGGGAATCGCACGCCAACGACCTCAGATGCAGCGGTTAAGACGTCAGGCACAACTTCTTTTTTCCTCAACAACACCGTAACAGGCCCCGGTAGCAACTCGGTTATGATTTCTACGGATTCCGAATCTACATACGCAACTTTGTGCAGCATCTCGAAGGAGGAAACCGCAATGGAGATAGGTTGTGATAAATCTCGCCTTTTTAGTTCATATACCGCCCGCACTGCTTCTTCGGAGAACGCATCGGCTCCTAATCCATATACCGTTTCCGTAGGGTAAACTACCGTGCCACCGTTTTTTATTATAGCTATGGCAGTCCTTATCTGGTCTTCTATATCGCTTTGCTTGTATATTGCGTTCAATTCCTCTTGAGAAGTTCGCTCATCCATTCCATAAACCTCTTAAAATTTTCCTCTGGTGAAACATTTTCCTCTAACACATAATCCTCAATGACATTATCTTCTGAGCCGAAGTGAATATGTCTCGAAAAAGTCCTGATGTCTTTGTGATGCGGTGCTGTGTCAATTCTGTAAATCTTATTGCTCCTCTGCCAGTGAAAAGAGAACTTATCCTCTACCGGATACCTCACTTCAATCCAAGAGCCATCAATCAAAATCAACCTCACCCTATCTGCATGAAGTTCTGCATCTACAACTATATCCGAGTATTCATCGCTTGCTATCTTTAAAAACGTTAGATACCTATGGAACATCAAATCTCCCTTATTAAATCACTCGCCAGCTTTTTCATCTCTTCTATATTGCTTCTTAATGCTAAAGCTGATAAGAAATCCTCGTAAGATGGGTGTTCCGACAGCTTCCCCTCTTCTATCTCTTTCTCTATCTCCTCTGGCTCTTTCACCTTGTGCTTCGAAAGTATCCTTTCAAGTTCTCTCTTTTGCTCAATTATCTCCTTTACAATTATAATAGGCACCAACTCACTCTTTACTGCTGACATGATTTTTATTTCGTTCTCGAAGTATTTAAATGTTCCTCTCCACCAAAAGTTTAAACACTAAACCCTTATAAAAACTTGGCAGACAAAATGAGCGTTATTATAACTTCGCCGAGCAGACTCCACTTCTCACTTATAGACCTGAACGGTGAGCTTGGAAGAGTGGACGGAGGAATAGGGGTGGCATTAAATGAACCCTCTTTGAAAATAGAGGTATCGGCAGTCGATAAAGCGGTTGAGAAGCAAGATAATCCAGAAGAAGTTGTTCCCGTATTGGAACGGATACGAAGTAGAATAGAGCCTGCGCTACTAAAGGGGAATTACCGTGTAAAGATATTGAATAAGTTGCCATCGCATGTTGGCTTGGGCTCCCGGACACAACTGTCGTTAAGTGTGGCAAAAGCGATAAGCGTGCTGGAAAACAGGAACTATGATGCGGTGGAATTAGCAAAACTGGTGGGTAGAGGCGGCACTTCCGGTGTCGGCACGGCTGCTTTTGATAAAGGCGGGTTCATCTTAGACGCGGGTCATGTGTTTCGCAAGGATGAGACCGAGAAAGGAATGGAGAACGAAGCAATAAAAACGAGTTTCCTTCCTTCTTCCGCATCGAACGTTTCTCCGCCGCCGGTTCTCTTTCAGCACGCTCTACCCGGAGATTGGTTCTTTGTCCTTGCGATACCTATGGTAAAAAGAGGCGCACATGGACTTGAGGAGATAGAAGTTTTCAAACGGTATTGCCCGATAAAAAGAGCAGAAGTGGAAAGAATATGCAGGATAGTGCTTATGCGAACGCTGCCCTCAGTGCTTGAGAAAGACATAGCTACTTTTGCCGAAAGTTTAACCACGTTGCAGGAGACGGGGTTCAAGAAAATCGAGGTAGAGCTTCAGCATGATATAATAAAGGCGCTTTTCAACTTCTTCGATACCCATGATGCGTTAGGGCATGGCATGTCCTCTTTTGGTCCTGCAGCGTATGCAATAGTAGAAGGGGAGAAACGAGCGAAAGAACTCGCTGGTTTGACGAACGATTTTTTCGGCGAGAGGCATATACGGGCTTTGGTGAGTTATTCTAACGCAAATAATACCGGCAGTGAAGTGAAATATTAAACTTTTCTTCCGCGGATGCCTGATTACAATGCTAAATGCCGAGAACACCAGGCAACTACTCCTGAAGGTTTTTTATCTGTTTCCACCTGTTCCTCCGCCTTCATTTTTCCCTTCTTTATCATTAACTCTCGTACAGCATGTGCCAATTTATTGCACTGCTTTGCCGCATCTCCATTCTTTATAACGTACCTGTCCCCGCCCCTGTTCAAAACTTCACTCTCAACTTCCGCGCCACCATTACCGGTGAATAGAATGAAAGGCATACTTGCATATTTTACGCTTTTCCTCAGCGTGTCCAAAAGTTCTATTCCGCCCATCCCCGGCAGCTTATAATCTGCAATAACGACGTCAAAATACTCATTTTCAAGTTTTTCCAGCGCCTTTTCCGCGGAAAGCACACTGGTGATTTCAAAATTATCTTTCCCTTCCCTTTGCAATAATATTCTCGTTATCTCCAAATCCGCCGGTTCGTCATCCACGTGCAAAATCCATATCTGCCTTGACATCGAGTTTGAATACCCGGCACCGAATCCCATTTTATTTTATCCCCCGCATCTTTAAGTTATATTTTTATGTAGCACAATGGAATAGTTAGTAAAAATCTACCCTTTATAAAGTTTTGGGTATCATTTCCACTGGAAAACATATAAACTATCAAAATATAATATTTGGTGATAAGAGATGGTCGAGTCAGATGTCATTAGTATAGTATTTTGCTTTTCCTGCCTGATTTATGCTTCCTGGCTGGATATAAAGAGCAGAAGCGTAACAAACTGGCTTTGGCTACTCATGATTGTCGTAGCAATTCCTTTTGCCTCGTATAACCTTTTTATCTACCGCATACCTTTCCTCTTCTCTTTGCTTTTCTCTCTCACTTTCACTTTTGCACTATCTTATCTCTTCTTTAGATTACAGCTCTTTGGCGGTGCCGATGCGAAATCGCTTATCTGTATTTCCCTGCTCATTCCCACGCATCCGGATTTCCACTTCTTTTCTCTTCACTTCCCTATTCCTTTATCCTTGTCCTTGAACGCAGGATTCATACCTTTCCCTTTTGCAATCTCCACGCTTTTGAACGCCACCATCGTTACTTTAATCGTTTCGCTCGCCCTATTTTTTTATAATTTGCCGAATTTATGCTTACGCCACAAGGGACTTAGAAAAAATCTCAGATACATGTTCATTGGTTATCTATTGCGTATTGATGAGCTCACCGGGGTGAAGCATACAAGATTAGTTCATTCGTATGCGGAGAAAGAGGGCGGCGACATAGAAAAAAAGTTTCTTTTCGGCGGTGTGGAAATAGACGAAGAGGAGATAGAAAAACTAAAAAGTTACGCCGCCGAGGGTAAACTCGACGAAGAAGTTTGGGTTACACCGGATTTACCATTTATGCTCTTCATCACAGCGGGTTTCGTTATTTCTATCCTCTACGTCAATTTCCTGTTTGTATTCATATAGCTACTGGAAAATCCTAATTCCTAATTTTGGTAATTTGGATTTGTTTAGGATTTCGGATTTAGTGTTTAGTGTTTTTGTCCACAGGACATTGAGCAATTACAGTCCATCAACCACGCTCTCGCACTTCTCACGCATTATCCTCGCCGCTTCCACTACTATGTCATCTACCGGCAAAGCACCATCACTCTCAACGGAGAAAAGTAAACCGTTCTTATCTTCGCCTGACAGCTCTTCGTAGCTGCAAACGGTAACAGGCTGCCATTTCGCATGCTTTTTCCCTCTGCCCTGCCTTGCTATCGCATCTAAAGAAACCCTTTGCCTCGCAACCGTTCTTATACCCCTAATTTCTCTTTCCGTTGAAACCAGCTTCACTACCGGTATATCTTCAAACGCCGCTTCCACTTCGGGGTCCGATGAGATGAGTTCCTTGGAATAAACCACCGTGTAGCCCGCTCTTTCCGGGCTTATCGCTTCTAAAGTCAGAGTAACCATGTCATCCGCACTACAAGCACGAAGGTCAGTCTTCAAAGGAATCAAAGCCAAACGAAACGCTAACTGCTCGTCGTATAATAAAGACGTATTCTCGTGAATGTTAACTTCATCAATCGCAAACTTCGGCACTTCTGTAATCATTGCTCTTCTAAGCGCATTTGCAAACCGCACTTTCACACCTTCAATCACAAATTTTACTTCTTTTTTCCCTCGTTCCTTTATTTCTACTTTCATTCCGTCTTTGCTTTTTTCACCACCACTTCCGGTCTCTCCTTTTTCAATGCTCTATATCCGCAGTATGGGCACCTTACCCCTTGATTGCTCGTAGTTAGCTCTACAATCTTTTTACACCTCAGGCAATAATATCCCATGCTCTATTTTTCACCTCACTCCTCCGCTTCCGCCTCTTGCTCTTCTTCTCTTTCTATACCTGCTCCCATATCCATTCCTCTTTCTACCAGCCTCTTTATCGCCCTCTGTGCTGTTATGCCCACCGGGGTTTGCGGGATATACGTTCCACCACTGAAGGTGAAACCACATTTTGAACATTTCCATATACCCGTGCCTATCCTGCTCACTGACTTTCTTTCACATTTCGGGCACTTATGCACGGCTCTTGTCTTCTCTTCTATCGCAGCAACGGCTTTTCTTATTTTCAGCCCGTATCTCGCGCCAAACCTGCCTGCGGATTTTGTTTTCTTCCCCTTCTTTCTCTTTTGCTTCCTCGCCATCTTTCGTTTCTTTTTGAAATTAAAATAAAAAAGATATGGATATATATTTATTGTAATTATATTTTAAGGGGTTTTGGCATATCGAAAATGAAGTTGTCGGACTTAAATTTGGAAAAAGGACTGGAATCCATTTTCGGCGATAGCGATATTAAAGAATTGTATCCACCGCAAGAGGAGGCGATAAGAGCAGGAATTCTCGATGGGAATAAAAATTTCGTCATCGCTTCACCAACGGCAAGTGGTAAAACGCTGTTAGCGGAATTGGTGATGTTGAAATCGATTTTAACCGCTTCGGGGAAATGCCTTTATGTCGTCCCTCTAAACGCATTAGCATACGAGAAATATCAGAATTTTAAGGATAAGTTCAGCTCTGTTGCAAAAATTGGCATATCTACGGGCGATTACGAAAGTTCTTCGCGGTATCTTGAAAGATACGATGTCATACTTCTCACGCTGGAAAAGCTGGACTCGCTCACGAGGATAAAGCCGTCCTGGCTAAGAAAGTGTTCGGTTGTGGTCGTGGATGAGGTACACGTGCTGGGAGACGAGAAAAGGGGACCGAGGTTAGAAGGAGCAATGGCGCGGTTCATGAGCTTTAATCCTTCTGCGAGAATCATTGCTTTATCTGCAACGATACCAAATGCGGCGGAGTTTGGAAACTGGCTGCATGCTTCTTTGATACAATCCGAATGGCGACCGGTGCCGTTAAAAGAGGGAGTGTTCCTTGCTGAGGACGACAGAAAGATAATAGAGCGAGTGATAGAAGAGGTAAACGAAGGTTCGCAAGTTCTTGTTTTTGTGAATACGAAACGCGGTTCGGCATCTTTTGCAAGAAAAATCGCAGCGCAATTGAAAATGGCGAATAAGGAGTTGGACAAGCTTGCGGATACGGTTGACATCGGTGTGGACGACCTCGGCGACATGGTCAGGTGTGGCGTTGCTTACCATAACTCGTGGCTGCACCCGGAGCAGAGGAGAGCGATGGAAGAGAGTTTCCGCGAGCGGGTATTAAAAGTGATATGCTGCACGCCAACGTTGGCAATGGGTGTCTCTTTACCTGCAAGAATGGTTTTAATCCGGAATTATAAGTTTTTCACGCTTGGCAGGGGAAATGAGCCGATGCCGGTGTGTTGGGTGAAGCAGGTATTTGGTCGTGCAGGAAGACCGGAACACGATGAGTATGGAATAGGGCTGATAGTGGCGAGGAGTGAGGACGAGTTCAAGGAAATAGAAGAGTTCTACATAAATGGCGAATTAGAACGGATAGAATCGCAGTTTTCGGCGGAAGCACTGACAGAACAGGTTCTTGCAACCATTGTTGGTGGTGCGCATCGTATGGACGAAATCCTCGAATTCCTCGACAGCACTTTCTATGCGTATCAAAACCGAGACGAAATGGCACTCCTGAAAGAAGAAATGGACGACATACTGCTGCAGCTATCGGAGGACGGGTTCATAACCATGACAATGGACGGTGAAAAAGAAGAAATAAGAGCTACGGATTTTGGGTCGCTTTCTTCAAGGCTGTACCTGTCCACAAAGTCAGCATTAGAGCTGAGAAGTGGCATAAAAATTCTGGGTGATGCTGCGATGCGAGCGAAAATATCGGATTTTGACCTCTTGCTCCTTTTATGCAAATGTGATGAAGTAGTTCCATTGAAGGTGAAAGAAGCGATGGGAATAGCAAGCAGCCTTAGCGACAATCTCGAATGGCTGTATAGCGGCGAGTATGCGTTGGGTAGTGCTATCGTCGCACATGCATGGATAGATGAGATCACGTATCCGGAGATGAAGGAGAAGTTTGGAATATATCCGGGTGAGATTCACAACAATATCTACGTTCTGGGATGGATGTGTTATGCAGCGTCGAGGATGGCAGAGTATCTTCGGGATGAGAATATGTATGCGAGGCTAATCATGTTAAAGGACAGGATAAGGCAGGGCGTTAAAACTGAGGTGCTCAGATTGGTGTCCATAAAAGGAGTTGGCAGAGTAATCGCAAGGGGATTGTATTCGGCGGGGTTCAGGAATCCCGGAGAGGTGGCAAAAGCGGATGTAGCGCAGTTGGAAAGAGTTCCTGGCGTTGGAGCGAAGCGAGCAAGGAAGATAAAGGAAGAGGCATTGCGACAATTCGAGACGTAAAGTGCAATGTGTAAACAAAATTTTTAAAAATACGTCAAATGCCATATATAAAAAGAGGACATGGTGAATAGCACAAATATAGAAACTCCGCGCATAGGCGTTTATATCTGCCATTGCGGTGTGAACATAGCAGCGACGGTGGACGTTAAAGAGGTCGTTGAGTTTGCAAGTGAGTTGCCATGCGTGGTCATTGCGAGAGATTACCAGTATATGTGCTCGGACCCGGGCCAGGAGTTAATAAAGAGTGATATAAAAGAGCATGGACTGAACAGAGTGGTTGTTGCCTCCTGCTCTCCGAGGATGCACGAGCCCACATTCAGAAATGCATGCGAAGATGCGGGTTTGAATCCATATTGTTTTGAGATGGCGAACATAAGAGAACAGTGCGCCTGGGTTCATTTAGATAAAGATAAAGCGACGGAGAAGGCAAAGGATTTGGTGGCTTCGGCAGTCAGTAAAGCGGCATTGTTAGAGCCTTTAGAGAAAAAAAAGGTCGGTGTTATACCGGGGGCACTGGTGATAGGAGGTGGCGTAGCAGGAATCTATGCCGCTTTGGAGATTGCGGATAAAGGATTTGAAACGTATTTAGTGGAGAAGGAGCCTTCGATTGGCGGACACATGGCTCAACTTGATAAGACGTTCCCGACTTTAGATTGCTCTGCCTGCATTCTCACGCCGAAGATGGTGGAAGTGGAAAGACACAAGAATGTCCGGCTATTCACTTATTCGGAGGTGAAAGAAGTAAATGGATTCATAGGGAACTATAAAGTGAAAATAAGGAAGAGACCTCGTTACGTGGATGAGGATAAATGCACGGGCTGTGGAGAATGTGCAAATGCGTGCCTGCTTCGTGGAAGAGTGGCAAATGAATTTGACGAAGGATTAGCGAAACGGGCTGCGATATACGTCCCTTTTCCACAGGCAGTTCCCCTGATATACACCGTAGATGCAAATAGCTGCCTATACATAACGAAAGGAAAATGTGGGAAATATCCAGCGTGTAAAGAAGCGTGCCTGGCAGATGCGATTGATTTCGAGCAGAAAGAGGAAGAGATAGAAATAGAAGTAGGGACGATTGTGGTTGCAACGGGATACGAGTTGCTTGACCCAGCGGAAAAACCGGCGTATGGCTATAAATACGATGAGGTGGTAACCGGATTGGAATTTGAAAGGCTTTCGGTTGCTTCGGGTCCCACAGGTGGGAAGATTCTAATAAACGGAAAGGAGCCGAAAGAAGTGGTTTTTCTCTGTTGTGTGGGTTCTCGTTCTCATGAGAAAGGAGAGCATGAATACTGCTCTCGTGTGTGCTGCATGTATATGACGAAACAGGCGCATCTGGTAAGAGATAGAATTCACGATGCGAGCGTGAAAGTAATATACAATGACGTAAGGGCGTATGGGAAAGGGTTTGAGGAGTTTTATAATAGAGCGAGGGCGGAGGGAGTGGAATACATAAGAAAAGAGCTTGAGAGCCCACTGGAGGTGATAAAAAGGAGCGAAGGGGATGATAAAGTAGTGGTAAGAACGATAAGCGAAGGCAAAGCGGTGGAAATAGAAGCGGATTTGGTGGTCATGGCTAATGCAATCGAGGCAAGAAAGGACGCAGATGAACTCGCGAAACTATTGAAAATATCGAGAAGTGCAGATGGTTTTTTCTTAGAGGCGCATCCCAAGCTCCGTCCCTTAGATACATTCACCGATGGTATTTTCATCGCGGGATGCTGTCAATCACCAAAAGATATTCCTGATAGCGTTGCACAGGCGGTTGGCGCGGCAATCAGAGCTTCGATACCTTTAATGAGGGGCGAAGTGGAGATAGAACCACTTGTGGCAATTATAAATGAAGACGTTTGCGTGGGGTGTAGAACGTGTGAAGAAATCTGCCCTTTCGGGGCTCTTTCCCTCGAAGCGGGTGTGATGCGTGTGAATGAAGTAATATGTAAAGGATGTGGTTCCTGCGGGTCTGCATGTCCATCCGGGGCAATTTCAATGGTGCACTTCAAAGACGAGCAGATATTTGCACAGATGGATAGTTTGTTAAGTTGAGGGGGGGTGGTGTTAAAAGTGTTAAAAGGGAGTAGCAAAGGATTTGAAGGATTAAAGGCCGAGATAATTGACAGGAATCTGTGTTCGTACTGTGGAGCTTGCGTTTCCTTCTGTGAGCATCTCGAACTTGGACCTGAGGCACCAATATTAAAAGAAGAGTGTTCGCTCGATAAAGAAGGAGTGCTGAAGTGCAGCGAGAATGGGACTTGCTATGATATCTGTCCGATGACGGAAACGGATATAGAGGGCTTAGAGAGGGAGTTTTTGGATTCTGAAGGCATGAGAGATGAGCGTCTGGGCATCTACAAGAAGTTAATTGCCGGAAAAACACAAATAGAAGGGCAGGATGGCGGGGTAGTTACTTCTATGCTGGTCGCAGGCGTGGAAAAAGGGCTATTTGATTGCGTTATCGTGGCAGAACGGATAGAAGGCTATAATGCCGTTCCAGAGATAGCCGAGGACGTAGAGGAGATAAAAAAAGCAAAGGGGACAAAGTATGTGCAATGCCCCATGGTATCGAAGATAGGGGAAGCGGTGAAAAGCGGAAAAAGAAGAATTGCGATTGTCGGGACACCCTGCGAGATAAGAGCAGTTCGGAAAATACAGTCTGTTTTGCTAAAGGA
>JABUBN010000398.1_pt1 | contig 12896 bp, 12 predicted proteins | sample 7240341 | NCBI WGS metagenome assembly JABUBN01 (sample SAMN07256345, study PRJNA390944) | subsurface metagenome | isolation source: Methane hydrate marine sediment | place: Pacific Ocean: Eastern North Pacific, ODP site | reverse complement strand
TACCTGTCTTATCGCTACAAATGACGCTAACACGTCCTAGCGTTTCTACAGCTGTTAGTTTCCTGACTAAAGCATTTCTGCCAGCCATTTTTTTCATACCTATACTCAAAACCACCGTAATAACAACAACGAGACCTTCAGGTACTGCAGATACAGCTAAGCTTATAGCAATTTTAAACGCGTCGATCATATGCTCTATTTCTTCGGGACCGAATTCTAAACCTTCGGTAAGTAGTATAATAATTATTTCTGTAATAAATACGCCAGCACAAATCAATAGAATTGCTATTCCTAATAGTTTTCCAAATCGATTTACTTCTACTTGAAAGGGACTAGGTTCTATTACTTCTTGTTGCAAACTTTCAGCTATTTTTCCTATTTCGGTATTCATCCCCGTCCCAATTGCAATTCCTTCTCCATTTCCTCTCGTGATTATCGTGTTCATGTATCCAAGGTTAATTCTATCAGCTAGAATCATCTTTTCATCTACGATATCTAATTGTTTTTTTACAGGAGCAGATTCCCCAGTTAAAATTGCCTCATCGACGTAAAGCGAAAATTCTTTTATTAACCTTAAATCTGCTGGAAATTTATCCCCGTCTTCAAAAAGTATTATATCACCTAGTGCTACATCTTCTACGGCAATTTCACTAACTTTACCATCTCTACGAACCTTAGCAAAATGGGGTGCAAGTTTCTTTAAACTTTCCATCGATTTTTCTGCTTGATATTCCTGATAAAATCCCAAAGCTGCATTAGCAATTAAAATAGCTGCAATTACAATAGCATCTGTATATTCTGAAGACCATTCTTCGGCACCAGGTCTGCCACTTTCCCACAATCCAATAACAACTGAGATGGCAATCGCGAAAAGTAATAAATAAACAAGAAAGCTTTTAAATTGACCTATGAAAATTTGAAGTGCCGTTTTTCCTTTTTCCTTTATTAATTCATTTTTCCCATATTTTTCAAGTCTAGCAGCTGCTTCTGACTCAGATAAACCTCTTTCAATTGAAGTGTTCATTGCGTTTACGACTTTTTCAATAATCTCCGAATGTGCGCTAATTTGTTTTATTTCTACCATTTTTTGTTCACTATTTTTCGATTTTTTTAATTAAATTAAATATTTTATATAATAATGATTTTAAAATTTATATATTATACATTAGTAAATATAAACTAATAAAAAAATAATTGTGGTAAAGATTGTTTAAATTATCGTTCTCAAAAACGGCTTTGGAGTATATTTTTGAAGAACAACAAAAAATTGAATCAGAAAAATTAGTAGTAGTACTTTTTTATCATTCTGCTGAATCGTGAACAATGTGCTTCTGTGGGAATTTTGTCGAGTTAGTAGAAAAATACAAACTCCTAGATGACCACGATTTTGTCGAATGGAAGGATATTGACATTGAAAACGAAAACTTTAAGGATCATCTTGTCGAGGTTTACATCGAAAAAGAAATCATTCCTGAATTAGAAAAAAAACCATTAATTATAGTGGATGCGGCAATAGGAGAAGTGGAAGGTAAAAAAGTAGGTTTGTTGTTCATAAAAAAAAATTCAAATGTATACGGTTAATAGATGAACTTATCTTGAAAATTTTTGAAGATAAAGTGATACACGGTTGTGCCCGTGCCCATGCCGTATTTAAAAACTTCCCTTCTTTTGTCAAACTTGACAATAAATTTATAAACATCCTTTATCTTTTTATTGTTAACTTACTATATCTAATAAAAAAGATTTTGTAAAGATTGGTGACTATAATTAGACCGTCAAGAGTTTTTAGATGGGTTATTAGAGGATTTCTGCTAATTTTCACTTTATCATTATCGGCTGTGTCTCTTTTAGGTGGTTTCTCTGCTATGACAATTTTAAATCCTGACGTACAAAATGTTAACATTCCTGATGGAGAGATAACAGCAAATTTTAATATTACTAATCCAAGTGGAATGTATATAAATGTTCCTTTTAATATCTCAAATTCTGGAGTATATGATTTAACAGATATTAAATTAAGTTTTCAAGTTGCTATGACTTACGGTAATGCATTAACACTATTAAATGATACGACTACTATAATAATCTTTTATAAAGAGCAATTTTATGGTTCTATAGCTCAGGGGGTCACTCTGAAAGCGGTTCTCACTGGTACGGGATCGGATTTTGTAAATTTACCAGATCCTTCCACAGAAGTAGATTGGACTAGAACACCTTATCCTTTAGAGTTTTATGCGAACCTTACATTTAGCGCATCTTATTCACTTAATCTGTACACCTTTTCAGTTAATATAATAAACCTTAATGCAGGTCATTTTCCATAGAGGGTGATATAAATGGGACGTAACTTCAATCTTTTTAAAGGTTTAATATATCTGAGCGTTTATATAACAACGACAATGGTTATTCCATTTGTCACTTTTACTTTAATGAAGGAAGTTCAGATACTAGGTGTCGACATTATACTTGAACAACCAGATTATGATAGAATAATTTTTTGGGTTTCTGCATTCGGATTACTGATTAGTTCATGCGCATTTTTTAACTATTCTTCTCCTAAACAGTCAATTAGAAAAGGTACTATCTCGCTAATTCAAATAATTTTAAATTGCTTGTATATATGGTCATATAAGTTTAGTGGAGCTACTGAAGTACGTTTTGAAATAATAATTGAAGTAGCAAATTTTGGTTTTATAGCTTTAAACGTTGAAAATATGGTTATGCTATATATGGGGGTTTATTTTCTTACAATAATTCTTAAAGGATATGATTTTATCGACTTTATTATTAATCGGGAAAAAATTAGAGAGAAGAGATATAAACCACAGTTAGGAGGTATTGATAAAGCATGATTTTTCAAACAATTGATTTAGTTCAAACTATTGCGGATATTGTTGCAGCCATTTTAACTTTTTTAAACCCTATAGTATCGCATATGGGTTCTTGGATGGTTAGTTGGATGGACTATGTTTTACAATTTTTTCCAAACAACATATTATTCTATATAATCATATCTGCAATAATAATTGAAACTGGAGCTATTGTTAATATCGCCTGGTCAGGGGATAAAAAACCAAAATTTCTTGAAAAAGTAAAAAAACTTAAAAAGAAAGTAGAAGCTAAAATTAAAGAAGCTGAAGATAAAGTAGAAGAGAAGATAGCAGAGACCGAAACTAAAGTCAAAAAAAAGGCGAGGAAAGCGCAAAAGAACGCAAAAGACCTTGAGAAAAAAGCGGATGAATTAGAAGAAAGGGTAGAAGAAATTGATACAAAAATTAAGAAAAAAAAGAAGAAAGAAAAAGTGAAAACTGAAAAACTAGAAGAAAAATTAGATGAATCGGAAGAAAAAGCTGAAGAACTTGAAGAATCAGATGAGGAGACAGAAGGGTTTGGCAGAGAACTGGAAAAAGCTGAAGGAAAATCAAGTAAGACTGATATTGATTAAAAATCAAATAAATTTTTATTTTTTCATTTTTATAATTAATTTGGCAACTCTTTTCCCAGTATTTTTAGCAATTAAACCTCCTAGTTCATCGACTTCTCCCTTGCCAACAAATTCTTTTAATCCAAATTTTTGGAGGCTAGTTATAGGTATGTTTCCCTCAAGAACTGGGTTACCCAGGGCGTTTCCTACTACAATCATTCCATGGATTAATCCAAAATTAATTAAATCTGAAATTACGCCTTGACCACCATTTCTTAAACCTGTTGAAGCTAAAGGAGCTAAAATTACATCTTTTAGCATGTAATTTTTCATTTTCCACGGCCTTGAGCGATCGATAAATACTTTTATTTGAGAACTCACAGAGCCAAAATAATTTGGAGCAGCTATAAGTAGTGCATCTGACCCTAATAATAACTTTTCTAACTCAGTAGTATTATCATCTTCTGCTAAGGGACAATCGTGTGGAGGTCTTAAACATTGATCGCAGCCATTACAAGGCGTAAGTTTGAAATCTGTTATTTGAATTTTGTTGATTTCAAATTCTCCGTCTACGGATTTTATGCCATCGATAGCTTGGTCAATCAAAAAGTTACAACTTCTATTTTTACGTGGGGAACCTACAATTAAACAGATTTTCAACGTTTTCAATCCCTTTATTTCTTATTAATTTTAATATACTAAATTTATATTTGTAATTTATCTTTTATGATATTATAGGTATAAGTCAATCTTTTTTTATCTAAGTCATTATGAGCTTAAATGATAAAGTCGACGGATATAAGCTTGAACTACCACTACCTAAATATAGTGGATTCGTAAATCATCGAGAATTGCTCTTGAATCTTTTGATCCAATAGTCTCACATTCTCTCCAAACGCATCGACCGTAGTCCCTACGGTAGTTTCATTGTTGTTAATGATCGTGATATTATTTTCTTTTAGGTTTCTTATTCCTTCGTTTCTGAGATTCACGGAAGCGTTTGCATCCCTATCGTGAGTGATTTGACATTTTGGGCAAACCCATTCGCGATCGCTTAATTCTAAGTCTTCTTTTTTGTATCCACATTCAGAACAGAGCTTAGAGCTGGGAAAATACCGATCCACTAAAATTAAATGCTTTCCTTTTTGTTCCATCTTATATTTCATAATTGTCACGAATTGATTCCAAGAAAAATCCAAACTCACGGATTTAGACAGTCCGGAATTAAATCGTTGCATTCCTTTAACGTTTAAATCTTCTAAAATCACGCAATCAAAATGATTGGATAAAAGATGAGTAATCTTATGAATCCAATCCCTTTTTCGATTCTCAATTTTCTCATAAAGTCTAGCTAAATTAATTCTTGCTCTATTTCGATTACTTGAGCCTTTCTCCTTTCTGGACGCTTCTCTATGTAATCTTATAAGTTTAGGCTCTTCCTTTCTATAAAATCGGGGACTTGAGAGTTTAAGTTCTTTGGCTATCAGAAACTTAGACGCACTCATGTCAAACCCTATTATTTTATCTTCTTTAACAACTTGTTTAGGAATTACATTAGATTCGATTTCAATTAAAACTGAAGCAAAATATTTTCTAGTCTTCGTTTTAGAGACGGTTATGTGTTTAATATATTCACTAAATATTCTATCATCTCTATATTTGACCCAAGTCTTAATCTTGGGGAGTTTTAATTTCTTATTTTCAAAATCGATTTTGCAATTATTATTTACGTTATAAGTCGTATAGGACTGTCGATTCTTCTTGGACTTGAATTTAGGAAATCCCTTCTTGATCCCTTTCTTTATATTTCTAAAGAAATTATCATAGGCAGATTTGAGATGTCTCCATTCGGATTGTAACGCTTTTGAATCTACTTCCTTTAGAAAGGAATGATCTTGCTTGTATTGTCTTTCGGTTTTATATTTGTGATCGTAAAAAGCCTCCTTATCATCCTTTAGTTCTTGATATACTTTCTTTCTCTCTTCCAGCATCTTGTTATAAATGAATCTACAACTACCAAAAGTCTTGTCCAATACTTCCTTCTGTTTTTGATTAGGATAAATTCTAAATTTATACGCTCTATTCACTATTTTCTAAAAACCAAATGAGTATTTAAATCTACATAATGAGGTCGATTAATGATTTCTTGCAAAATATATCCCACTCCTAGAAGTGTGGGCTTTCTTTTGCATCTAGTGGTAAAAAAGAACTCTTAGAAGAATTAAATGTTTATAAATCTATTATATTAAAAAAGTTAGATATTAACGATTTCAAATCTGCGTTGGTGAAAATTGGATCTGCATTAATTTTAATTAAAGAACACCAGAATTATTTCGATTTAAAGAATGAACTCGGTGAATTTAATGAATTACAACAAAAAGCTCGCGTTGAATTAGATAACCGTCGCAAAATATATTTAAGACGGTACGATAATCTTTTAAAGGAAAACCTAACTGAGTCCAGCATAGAAAACTTCATAAAATTGTTAGCAATGCTGAAAAGCGACGTTGATGAAAATCTAAATAGGTATAATCTTCAAGAACTGCGTGATAATATCAATTTATATTTCAAGTTTATTAAGAAATTGTATACGATTATTAGTTCCTATAGAGTTCTAAACTATAATGACGCCTCTGAGAAAATCTTAAACTTTGTCAAAGATTTAGAGCATGAGAATTTTCCTAATTTGAAATTGCTAATTTTTAACATTTATCAGACTTTACTCCTAATACAATTTGAACAAATGTCGGAAAAATTCGAAAAATTAACTATAAATGAGATTTCTGAGAAATTATCAATTGTTCCCGAGAGGATTGAAGATATTATTAATTTCATCCAAAATCAACCTAAAAATCCGATCAAGAAATATGTAAGGTATAATAAAGAAGTGTTTTTTAATTAAGAAAGTAAGAGTTTTTGTTATAAAGCGCGATAATTCTCTGGTCTTAAAAATTCTTTATGATCCAATCCATAATCAATAACATCTAATATTTTAGCTTTACCTTTCTCTAAAGTTCCTTTAATTGGCAAATAATTTGAGGCGTGATTTGATCTGAAGATGCAATTTGCTTCTTTGTTTTTAAAATTAATACCCTCTATGAACATCTTCAATTCCAATAAAATCTCTTTTGAATTCATTTCCTTGAATTCTCCACGCTTTTTTTTCTCATACATTACTGTTCCAGGAGGCGTCATTAGAGACAAAAAAGCGATATACCATATTCTATCATCATCAGGACAAATTTTATTAACTAAATCTGCCGACTCAAGCGCATGAGCTTTAGAGACTTCTTCATTATTCCCTCCACCAAGCCCATTAATAAATGTGGCTGATAATGTAATATTTGCCTTCATTAACTTTTTTGAAGCATCAATAAAATCTGCTTTTGTGGCATGCTTATTAACGGCCTTAAGCAGTTTATCATATCCGCTTTCAAACCCTACATATGCGATTTTTAGCCCAGCATCCGATAATGCCCTTAATTGCTTATCAGATTTTTTTAATATATCTTTAGCGTGAGCGTAAACTCCTACTCTTTCCAATTTTGGAAAAATTTTCATGGCATAACTCGTAAGTTCTATGAGTCTATCCGCGGGTGTTACCATGGCATTCCCGTCTAAAAAGAATAGTTTACGCACTAACGAGCTATAATGTTTACTTGCCCCTATATCTAAATCTTTTTTAACATCTTTAATTGATCTTACTATAAATTTTTTTCTAAGATTTGACATACAAAAATCGCATTTGAAGGTGCAACCTTCAGTTAATTGAATCAATAGAGAATTTCCTTCCGATGGAGGTCTAAATACAGGTTCACAATAATAGATACTCACAATAATAGATACTCACAATAATAGATACTTTCTTTACTTGTCATATCCGATTTTGGAAAAAAAATGTGATATAACTTATAATATTTGAAGGTTATTACTTATTTGTTCAAAATGCTACTCTTATTCTGCTACCTCTTTATTCTCATCCGTGTCTTTAGGTTTTTTGGGACATGAATTAAGATGACGCCCTAAACGTATGAATTCCTTTCCACAATAAGGACAGGCTTTTTTCTCTTTAGCCACACCCCCTTTAGTAGTCCCTGGTTTCTTCTTTTTCTTCTTTCTCGTTTTGGGCAAGATATCGTTTATATTTACATCCTCAGGCGCAAATTCACATTCTGTTATGTGCGTTCTAATATTATCAACTATCATTTCACCACAGAATGGGCATTCAATTTCCCCAAAATCTTCAGAATCTTCTAACTCGGCTTTTCCAACCTTTCTTTTTTCGAATTTTAAAGGAGTTTCTTCATCTTCTTCTTCAAATTCATCGAGTGATAAATCCATTTCGTCATCATATTCAAGTGCTGCGAGTTCATATTCTTCCAATTCTATCTTTTTCTCCTTTATTTTTTTTTCTGCTTCTCTTCTACTTTCTTCGTAAACCTCTGAAACTTTCTTACTAGCTTGTATGTATAATTTACAAACCTGACAAATATATGCTTTTTTACCAAGGACTAAATCTCTCTCTGCGCAATAGCAAAGTGGTTGCAAGTTATTTGAGATATTTCCCATAGGGGTGAGATGTTTACAAGCAATTTTTCTCGAATATTTAATTTTTTGTTTTCTACGTGGAATAAAAATCAACCAACCAAAAGAAGTATGTAATAGAAATAATATATCTTAAAATTTAATTTTTTTGATTGTCCAAATAAAGAATTGTTATTACTTTTGTCTTAAAATCAGAAATTATATTGGATGGATTTTAAATCGTTAATTATTTTCTGCTTTGTATCAAGGTCTTCTATATCTGGCAACAAAACTTCGATAACATCTCTCAATCCTATGATTTTGTCAACAAGTATTTCGGGTTTACTCCAAGGAGTAATCCTTAAAGGGTGACTATAAATTAAACCGGTATTATAATTTTCAATGGCTTCTCTATAAAAAAGGCAAGCAATACCTATGTTTTTGATTTTTTTTTCGTATACTGACCCAATTTTATCAAAAGCCATTCCAGCTCCAGCAAAGTCTTTAACTTCGATAAATTCTATAGCTGCATCTTCAATTTTTTTTAGACCGAATTCTAAAACATCTAAATCTCTTTCCTTTAAAAGTATGTAACCTATTATGTAATTTGCGATACCCTGATAAAAAGTTTGGTTGTTTATTTCTGCTAATTTATATAATTCCTCGGCAAATTCTCTAGCAAGCACCAAATGATTATTTGTAATACACACTCTCGATACCTTTCTTAATAAATCCAGTAATCGATTCGCATCATTAATCTCTTTGTATTTCTCAATACCCTTTCGATATTTTTCTATGCCTGTAAACATATCTTTGTTTTCAAAAGCTCGATTTCCTTCGTAAATCAATTTTTCAGCAGATTCTTTTTCAATTGTACTACTCATACTTGTATCATAATATATGTTATTAACATCAAATTTAACATCTTCCGATAATGGGATGTCTACAAGATTTTTTTTATATAATTCGTTGTTTGTGTTATCAAACACTTCGTCTATATCTTTATATCTTGATTCTAGTTTAAATTTTTCTTTATAGGCTTCTTGAAGTGGTTTTCCTGCGAAAGCTAAAGAAGATAACTCAGTAAGAAGATTTGCAAAAAAGAATTTATTTAAACCTTCAACAATGTAATCCACTTTATGATAGTTAGTCTCAAATTCAACCGAATTAGAATCGATTGTAATATCAGTTAATCTATAAATCTCAAATCCTGTATCGTATTTAGTTAGTATATTATTATCAATTTTTTCTTCTTTTTTTTTACCGAGAAGAGTATGGTCAAAAACTAACCCTATAGCGTCGTTAAACTTACCTTGAAATCCAACCTGATTAATAAGATCGATATACGAAAAAAATAATGTTAATCCTGGATGAGAATGAAACCAACCAATAATAAAATAGCCTTTTCCTTCTTTATCTAGTTCTTCATGAATTTTTTCAACATTTCCGTAATCTTTTTCACTGAATTCAACATCTGTATCGTGACCATATGTCATTGGAATTGCTTTTTCAACGTATAAAAAATCATCGTCGTAATTACCAATTAAAAGCCCGTAGATTTCTTTCCAATCGCTAGAAAGAATTGCCTGATTTGCATATCTACTAGCGTATAAAATTATTGTTTTGTATGCTTCAGCTCTTAGAATTACGGGTTTACCCGTTTTTTCTACCTCTATATGCTCTTTTACTTGCTCCTTGTTACTTTCTGTCTCAATTAGTTTGCTTTCTTTTTTTTTTTCATCATTATTCTTATTAGATCCTTCCATCATAGTTCTACTTTATTTAAACTTAGATTAGTGAATCCATATTTCTTTAAAATATTATAATAGTGTTCTTAAATAAAATTATGTCTTAACGAAAATTTAAGAAAAGAAATATAAAAAAAATAATTTTTAATATTATTTAATACGATTTTTCTTTTTTCTTCTTTTTTTTTCTTCCGCTCCCCATAGCACCAATATCTGGGAAGTCGGCACCTGAACCACCACAAATAATTACCAGCGCTATTATAAGAAGTACAATAACTACAAATACTATGGCTAAGATAATAACCAACAGTATCAATCCTAATATTTTATAAGCTACTAATAACCACGGGATTTTCTCTACTTTTTTTACTGCTTTTGATCCATAAAACATTACCGTCAAAGCAACTACACAAATATAAGCAAATGTAATTGGAATTGTTAGTAAATAGTTTTGAATGTTAAAAACAATAATAAAAACAATTTCTACTAATAGAAATCCAAGCATAAATAGCACAACATGAGCCCATATATATCCCTTAGCAAAATATTTGTCTCTTAAAGAAAGTGCTATTATATAAACAATCGAATTAGCTCCTACTGCTAAACTTACAAACATATGAACTTGGGGTAAAAATTCAGTAAAAATAACTATTGGTATGCTAATAATTCCCGCAATAAAACAGAACAAGAAAAATATTATGAGGCCAAGTAGAATCTTATTAGATTTCGCAACGAAGTATAACAATAAAAACAGAACCGCGTCAACAATTATCATTGAAATGTAAAATGCTAGAAATATTCCTGTGAGTTGGGCTTCAGAAAAAAAATAACTGAATAATATTTCACCTATTAACCAAATTATTGAACCAATTAGCAAGGTTGGAAGAATTTTATCTATAAAAACCTTACGTTGAGAGGGTTCGAGAATATATTTTGATTCTTTTTTAACTTTACCTTGTTTTTCTAAATTTGACAATTTAAATTCACATTTTTTGGATTACTTAATTGATAATTATTATTATTCAAAAAATGTTAAAAAAGGTTTGGAGAAATTTTTGATTTCTAGATAACTCCAGTTTTTTTAAGAATCTTAATTTCTTCTTCAGTGTAAATCATAGTAGAAGATAATAAAAAAATCTGGACCCTTTATTAATTAATTGTTGGATAACATTTGTGTTATATATTGCAGAGTTTCGTTTAAAGAATTACGCAAATCGATGTGATTTTAAGCTAATCAGAATATACAAAGATGTAGGCTCCGGGTTAAATACTAATCGAAAGGGTTTATGGAGGTTAATCCAAGACTCTAAGAAAAGCCAGTTTTCCGCGATTTTAATTAATTGTAAGGATAGATTAACGAGATTTGGCTATAAATACTTAGAAAAATATCTATCCGAATTTAACGTTAAAATTATTTGTATTAATAAATTAGACGATAAAACTCCGGAAAGCGAACTTGTCGAGGACCTTGTAGCAATTGTCCATTCTTTTAGCGGAAAATTATATAGGATGAGAAGAACAGAAAAAAAAATATGAGGTTGCAAGTTAATCTTAGTCTCCTTCATGTGACCTTGAGGCTGGCGACAAAATTAGCAAAAAGTTGAAATAGAACGATGAGTATATATATTTTAATGAATCGCAAAACTTATTCGGAAGAGCATAAAACTGTGAGGATTTCATATCCAGAAGAACTAAATAAGGCGTGTATTATCTGCGGAAGCGAAGTAAAATTCAAATATCCTGATGGTGGCAAGCTTGTCCACACTTTAGAATGTGATATATATCAAGTCATGAACTATTACACTTGTACGAATGAAGGCTGTGAATTGAGCAAGAAAGCATTTAATCCTAGCACGAGATTCGATTATGGTGGCGGATATTTTGGCGCCGATGTATTTAGGCTAGTTGCCGATGAGTTCTTACTCTTTAGCCAAAAGCCTGAACAAATTCATGGGCGATTAATAAAGAAATATCAATTGAACATCTCAATCGCAACGATTGCTCGAACGTGTGATGACATTTTAATGTTGAAAGCTCTAAAGATCGATGAGAAGACGGTAGAAATCATACAGGCACAGGGCTATATCCTACTTGGATTGGACGGTCAGGATCCTGGCGGAGATGGTCCGTCGATTTGGTGCTTTATGGATTTAATTAGTAATCGAATCCTAGCCACCCGTAAGTTTGATTCACTCGATTTTGAAATCCTACATAATGCAATCGAGGAAGTTGTTAGATTTTACGGGGTTAAGGTTATCGGCTGGGTCAGCGATAAGCAAGGCGTAATTACCAAAAGCCACGATATATTTTATCCTAAGGTTCCGCATCAGTATTGTCAGTATCATTTTTTGCGAAACACATGGAACCATTTAGTTGCCTTGGATAGCACCGTGTATTTATCCCTTAGAAAAGTTATTAACGGACTATACATCCATATAGCAAAAAGAAGCAATAAGGTTAACTTTGAAAGTATTGGAAAAATATCCGTTAGAAAGATTTTTGAAAGTGTTGATAAGGATCTTCAAGCTATGATAAAAATCCGCAATAAGACATTTAAAGAATTACGGGGGATGTGGCTTTATGAGACACTAGAAGGATATATAGAAGATATGGAACAGACCATTAAGGATTTAGACCCTACCTTTCGATTCACGAAAATAGCCGCAAGAACCGCTTCCGCTTTAAGAACTGCACTGCTTGAAGCTAAGGAGAATTACAAGCATTCACGCCCACTATTTCGGTACTTTCAACAAATTCGAGGCGTTTTTGGTAACGATAAGACGTCTAAAAAAGTAAAGGAAGCAGGACTTAGTAAAATATATTCCAAAATACTTGCGGACGCTAAATTAAGGCAGCCCTCGTTGAAATTGGAGAACTGCAAGTCGTTCTTGCCGAGTAAAAAGCGAAATGACATAGAGATCATGGGCGAATGGTGCCGTTTATGGGACTCTTATTTGCCCGGATTATTTCAGTATTATAATTTTCCAGAGATTATAAAGACAAACATGAAACTTGAGCAAGGGTTTGGTAAGGAAAAGCAAGCATTGTTCAATAGAGTTGCGAAAGCTAATGTGGCTCACATGGTCGCGACACGGGGCGAGGATTACTTACGCATAAAGCACTGTACCGCCGAAGAATTAGAATCCGATATTGTGAAAGAATATTCCGAGGAGCTCATCAAGCAATTAAGGGTGGAATTA
>JABUBN010000397.1_pt1 | contig 12899 bp, 9 predicted proteins | sample 7240341 | NCBI WGS metagenome assembly JABUBN01 (sample SAMN07256345, study PRJNA390944) | subsurface metagenome | isolation source: Methane hydrate marine sediment | place: Pacific Ocean: Eastern North Pacific, ODP site | reverse complement strand
AGTACTATCTATAAAGAATAGTGAAAACCTCAATAATGTTATGCTTAAGAAATTGAAAATAGCGCTATCTCTAACAAGTGAAGATATGCTTGATATTTTAAAAGCAACAGGAGTAATTGTAACAAAAGGAGAATTAAGCGCTTTGTTTAGAAAAGAAGGTCATAAGCATTATAAAGAGTGTGGTGATAAATACGCTAGGAAATTCTTAAAAGGCTTATCTATAAAAAACAGAGGATAGCTTTTATTCAAACATATCAAGCATGACTACATGACTAATTCTTGCGATATATGGAAGAGAAAAAGTTCAACGATGAATTTAATAATGATTAATGCCTTGACCTACCTGAAAAAAAGAAAATCCAATCAGACAAAAAAATAAGGCAATTAGCGTTGAAGATATTTGATATATACTTAGCTTTATTTCACAATGCATCATTACAAAAGTAGATTAAAAGGGACAGACACCTATTTTTATTGATATCACTTCTGCAAGATGACAGGAGAAGGTTAAACCAGTTCAATAATTCGGTATTTTTTAAGGGAAAACCCAAAGAAAACACAAAGAAGCCGGGGAGTTTCTTATTTGGATAACTGAGGCTTTAGCTATTATTATAGATAGACGTCTTAAAAGAAAGCCTCGTAAAATAGAAAGCTAAATCATAGAAAAAATAGGATGTGCCACTATTTATTATTATTAGATCTTGATCTATTGCATTCCCAGGGTCCGGAAGCTTTCCATCTGGCATCAAACTTCTCTAATTTATTAATTGAATCAAGTGGTTTATAAAGAAATCTTTCTATTCCAAAATATTGTAATACTTCCGCGAAAGGACGATTTGTTTCTTTCGCTTTATTTTGTAGTTTTGCCCATATAGAGGCTCGTATATTCTTGATATCTTTTTTCATAGCATTGCCTCCAAAATAGGTTTGATAATATTATCAACACGGCAAATCTCCGCATATTTCATAATTTCTTTAGGCTGTACACCTTTTTCTGTTATAGCAGTCTTGAGAGCTTCTAATTTGCCCATTTAATAATCTTACCTTAATTCTTCTCGAATGTTTCCGGGAATTTATTTTGTCTAAAAAATATTTTTACAAACTTAATAGATAAGACAGGGTGACGTCAAACGAAGAACCGTCCCCTGTTTTATGTTTTACTGTGGTTAAAACCATAGCTGTCTAGCCTGAGGGGTTCAGTCCATTTTAACTCTTGAAAGCCATATTCGTTTTATCGACTTTCCCACCTTTTTAAACTCATCCCCGGTAAATTTGTCACTTTTAGCATTATTGCATACAGAACAAGCTAAAACACAATTCTCTAAAGTATAACCTTTTTCGTTATCTCTACGGTCTACCTCTAATTTTCGACCTCTAGTTTTTCCACCATAAAATTTTCCCCATATCGGAATAAAATCATCTTCCTTTATTCCGCAATAATAACACTCCCTGCCATCTCGTTTATAAAGTCTATCCCGGAGTTCATCCTTTTCTTTTTTATTTATTTTTATCATTATCCCATCATCTCACTTTGTTACATAATAAATTTTGATTTATTACACTAAATAAGTTCTTTAATTACTGAGCATTAACAACACATTCTATTTGAATATTACGGGCATGCCCGTAATATTCTGTCCTTTAAATTAATAAAAAATCAACCGAATCATTGAACTAGTATAAACGCCCCCTATCATATAGAACATCTTCCTCTTACACACGCTTTTTGCATTCACCGTTCTGAGTGTATCTTATATCTTAAGCCCAGCCATTGGCTAAATTTAGGTGGAGTGTCGAAGGAACGACCAGATACGCTCCGTTATATTCAATTGCCCAATTATAAATTAGCTATTTTATTAGTTAAACGCGGACTGTGATTGTCAACGATTTCCTTTACTTCATTTATATATTCTTCTGGGATGTTGTGTTCTCTCAAGCCTTTAATAATTAAACGAACGTATCCCAAAGAAGTTTTCTTGACTCGCTTACGCGGTTTTAGTGTAACATACGTTAATGCCATAACTATCAGGCCATTATTATCACGCCTAACCGGTAAGCAATGACGTCGATAATTTTTACCCTCGCCTTCAATAGCATCAAACGATCTAGATCCTTCAGGTGCGGTCTTACGGCAAATTAAATTGTCATCCACACTGTAAAGAACACCCCACACCTTTTTGTCTTGGCAGGTACGTACAATATTAGCAGCAGCACATCCTCGATTTTCACTATAAACGTCAAAATCAAGTTTATAATTTTCAATCGTCTTGGCAATATCAACAAACATTGCTTGGCCTTTTAAGCGATCATTGGAATTAATTTCACTTTCTGAACAATTCGAACCGTATTGAAATACTAACACCATCTTACTCCTTCCTATTTAAAAATAATTAAATGCAATTAGTAATAGTCATCTTACTACGTCATAATTAATGAGGTTAGGCTTTAACATTTAACGCATTGTGATATTTCTTAAATATGATAAAAATGCGACAAAGGTTCGTTGTTCCCACCACGGAAAGAAAGAATAAATAGTATTATCTAAAGATAAAGTGCTAGATACATTTATTCTCCCAATGATATTACTTTGGCGTCAGATTAATTCTGCAATTTAATATTTTTTCTATTTCGGTACCTTCAATATCACCACCAACTTGACTATTTATAAAATTAATTAGATCCTCCTGGCGAGGTTGGCCAAAAACTAATCGGTATACCGCTAAACTTCTGGACAAAGCAATTTTTTGATTTTTTTCTCTACTCATAGGCATTGCGGGAATATGACGTTGGATTTTTGCCTTACCTTGGTCAAATATCCAAAATGGAATTAAATCATTTGCTTCAGATTCTCTTTCCTTTAAAGCAATGTTAAATAATTCGTCCCACAAATTACTTTTAAAATGATTGCCTAACAATTTTTCCCCATATTTTGTAGCAATATTTTTTCGTATAGCATGCCCCTTATATCTAAATATCCTTCCTTCCCTTTGCTCTAAATCAACCGGATTTGGTGGCAAATTCCAATGATATATTGAATGACAGTATTGATGAAAATCTAATCCTTCCTGCCCTATTGAAGTTGTTGCCAAGATAAACGGTCTAAACGGAGAGTTAAAAGCATTTCTCACTTCTGTAATATTGCTAACCTCTTGTCCTAATTCCTTAATGCCCGTTCCAAAACGCATGGCAAAACGACATCTCATACTTCTTTTTTTGGTTTCTCCTACCTTATTGTTTTTGATTTTTATTTCATCTAAATATAAACTAGGAGTTCTTATTGAGACGACTTTTTCAATATGCTCACCTAACTCACAAATTATTCTTTCTTCATCGCTAAGATTCATCAATCCTAACGATTCGAATAGCACCTGCATATACTCATCTAATGAAGACTGCAAGTTGCCCGCTATATTGTACTGTAAAATCTTTTTCCAATAAGGACCATCGGGATATAATTGTTTTATTAAAGATATTGTCTCCGGTAAAATATATAAACTTCTGAAACCAAAAGATATTAACGCAGCATTATAAAAAAGTACAGGTTTATATTTACCATACTCACTTAAAGTTCTTAAACTGGTTACCGCCGGAGATGCTAATGCAATTTGTGATAAAATAGAAAGTAAATCTTTCGGAGGATTTCCCAATTCTTCTACTATTTTAAGTGGTTCTTTATTAAAAAATTTTTCCAAATTAACAATATGTTCCGCAAAGTGGCTTGGTTCTGATTTTTTATCTTGTTTTGAATCTTCTTCTGCATCTTTGTCGGATTTTTTATTTAGATTTTTTAAATTATATTTATCTCCTCCGTTAAGAGAAAACCATTCTTTTGTTTTATTTTTATAAAAAATACTATCCATAAAAATTAAAGAAACCCAATACCATCGCTGATCAGTAGTTCCTTCAGAATCTAATTTTTTACCTAAAACAGTATTTTCTAAAATATTACGAATTTTATACTTAATCTCATTCTCCATTTCCTCTGTACTTGGTAAAGAACCATTTTCCTTCATATAATCTTGTGTAATCTTTAAAGGATTTATTCTCTTTGCTAATGTCATGCAAGGATAAAACAAAGTAATCAAATTCATTGAAGCAGGTTTATCTTCTTTGATTGACATTGCAAAATTCAATTCTTTGATTTTACGTCTTTCTTTTCCCCCATACCCATACTCTTCCTGATTAAAATCTTTTGCATTTCGTTCTGCTTCGTAGCTACATAGAGAAGCAATTGTCTTGGGAACAACCTTCCAAGAAGAAAATATTAAACTTTTTGTATAGTCTTTCAAATTATCAAAAAATGAATAACTTCTATAATATGGTAGTGAAGGGGGAATCCAGAGAAGTTTCCAGGCCTCATCTTTCATTGAATTTTTGAGTAGTATTTCTAATTTGTGATTGTCAGAATGTATTTTTCTGTATTTACTAATTTTTCTCCAGGGAAGAAAACTTTTCTTTGCACTTATCAAAGCATTCTCAACTTTTAAAGAACCTTCATCAATCCCTTTTATACATTCTTTTTTTAATTTGTAATCATCATCCATAAAATTCAATAAATAAGGAGATGACTTCCAATACTCCATACAATTTCTATGTCCTATAACTTGGGCAATTCGATCAATGTTTATAAAATTCAATATTTCTTTACTTTCAATCTCAACTTTTTCTGTATATTCTTTAATCATATTATCTTGTTTGGAAATTCCTGAATTTCTCTCTGTTCGGCACATCACTTTTCCCAATATTTTTTCAATCTTTCTTTTACATTTATAAAGATCGTTTAAATTATTTTCATTCATTTGATATAATAAGTTTTTATATTCTTCCAATTGTGTTTTTAATGACATGATATCCCTATTAGAATTCTCTGAATCATCTTTATTGGTAAGTAAAAACTGAGCAGTTCGAATAAAATCATCGTAATGAATCTCGTCTTCCTGGTACAAAGTGTACATTTTATAAGGTGTTGCAGATAGAAGAAGTAATTTGGTATCTTCAAAATCGAACATCTCTCGTGCCAATTTACACATCTCATCTTGCCCGTCTAAAAGATTTTTAAATCGTTGAAATTCATCTAATATAATAAAATCAGGTTCAAGAGATGAAATACAGCTCTTTGCCAGCAACACCCTCAATTCGCCTACAATTTTGTTTCTCTCTCTTGAAATATCAGTAGATACTTTTTTACCTTTATGTAAATAATTGAATTTTTCAGCTGTTTTCTCAAAACGAACATAGATATTTTCTTTATTATTTTGATTTTCCTGGGCAATTTTTGCTTCTAATTTTTCAAGAAATTTATTGGCTAAAAATGTGTCTATCTTATTTTTTTTATTAAAACCCTTTAATAAATATTCTTCCCAATACTCTAACTTAGCATAGCATTGAAAAAATTTTACATATTTTGGGCGGTAGAATAAATTCCATTTTTCTTTTAACAAATGATAAATCAATGCCCTTTCTTGGTAAATTCCTTCGCTCGATCTTAAATTAAAAGAGGTGCCGGGAGTAAAAGAAATAAAATTAATCCTGTTATTTTTTATATCGTCTAATTCCACGGGCAACAATGTAATACGTGAAGTAAAAGTAAATTCTTTCCTCTCAACACCACCAATAACGTTTAAGCGATTTATATTCTGTTTGGCTATTTCTGTATTGGAGCAAATATAAATAATATCGTATCGCAGCTTTCCATTCTGAATCGGTAATTTAAAGTGGTCTATTGCTTTTGCAATTAATCCTCTTGCCACTAAAGTTTTTCCCAAACCAACTTCATCGGCAACTAAAAAGCGACGTGTAGGATTTTCCCTTTTATACATTTGCTCAAAGGCGTACTTCACTGTTTTTCTCTGAAAATCTTTCAGCTGGCTTAATATTTTTGTGGTATCCGGAAATGATGCTTGATTATCTTTTTCCATACTGACTTTTATAAACCCTCCAAATATTTTTCCATATCTCTTTAAATTCCTCGGGAATTATATCGTCCTTAATTTCCTTATTTTTAGATAACTCTTTAATTAAATCATGAATATTCTTTATTTTATCGGGATTACGGCTTAAAGCTTTAATCAATTCTTCTGCGAGTGGCATGGGTATCTGATTTTGTTGGTTTGCATAATCCCCTTTATAATTATTACCAAAATTATGATTAAACCGAAATATATTCTGGTTTTCGGTGAGCAAAATCCTCAAATATTGGATAAAACCATTTGAATCCCTTAAAATTGCTCGAATAATTTTATCATTTCTTCTTTCCGGCATTCCCTCAACCGGTAAATTTAAAACAAATGCCATCTTTTGTGATATCCCTTTATCTTTAATATTCAATTCAAAAGCCACGAGACTGGTTAAAGAAAGTAATGGTACTTTATGGAATATAATTTTATCCTTCCATAATAAAGGGATATTTATTTTATTGGTCTGTTTCTGTAAAGTAATCGGATAACAAATCCCCTTTATTCCTGCACTGCTATATTTTAAATTAGTGATATTGGGACAAATTATTATTTTATATAATTCTTCCGACTCCGGCTTAATTTTTATCCTTAATCCTATTTTTAATAAATTAGCCTTATATTCCTCAAGCCTTTTCTCTAACTCTTTCTCTAAATTCTCTTTCTTTTTTTCTCCCTCATCAAGAGTGGTTTTCCCGTATTCTTTTAAAAAATTAACAATTGAATTCTCTGACTTTTCATCTATAAATTTATTAATTCCAATTTTATTTCTCTCTCCTCTTAATTCAACTAAAGCCTCAACATTTTGCGAAGAAAAACCGGCATGGGTAGCATTTGATGAGCCATTCCATAAGGTAACCGATTTTTCATTTTCACCTATATACAATTTGGCGTGCAAGCCCGATAATCGAGAAATATCATCTTCTGATTTATCTTCAGCTAATTCATCCAGAACCCAGATTTTATTATATTTTTTTAAAGTGTCATCTGATATATTATCTAAGCTATTCTGGATGGAAATTAAATATTTTTGTTTTACCTTTTCAAATCTGTTTAAGAAACTCTCACTTAAAAATGGGGATACTATTAATAAACGCCGATATTCATTACTAATGGGAAAGGAATCGCTATTATCTATTCCTAAAAAATGAAAATTAAATTGATTATCAAAATTTTCAGGCGGATTAAATTTAATTTTCCCCAGTTCAATACTAATTTTTTTAATAATATCCAATCTATTTTTTTCTATCTTATTAACAGCAATCTTGGGTAAAAAATTGACAAATTTAATTAACTTATCATTTTCTGGTACCCCATCTTCTACCGGTCTTCCATCCAACACTAAAATGGTATCCCACGAACGATCAAAGGTAATATTACGAGAAAGACAAATATATCTATAAAATATTTTTTCCTCTTGATTTTTAAACCTTAACAACCATATCTTTGGATGAAAAACTCCTCCTGAGGAAGGATTCACTTCTACTATCATATTTTCTAAATAACTATATAAAAGGGAGTCAGTAGATGATACTTTAATCTGTCCATGTTGGCAAAAAATAACTAATTTATTTGCATTTCTTCTAATAGCATCAAGGGCAAAGATAGAATTATTCAGGATTTCTTTTTGATTTTTACATTCATATAAAGAAAAAGCTAAAGGAACACTTAACAGGGTCTCTAATTCTAAGGAATAAGTTGTCCCAATCCCCCAGGATAATTGATAATCCGAAGGTGGTCTTAATGCATCAATATACAATGTTCTTTTTCCAGGCTCTAACATATTATTTATTTAACCCCAAAATAATATCATTAACTATTTTTTTCACCACATGCCATCGATAATCAAGTTGCCCAGTCCCTGCGGCTCCATTCCACTTTGCTAAATAATCCGGATTTCTCAGACGTGCTCTCCGACCTTTTACTTCTTTTTCTCTTTCATAAATTAAATGATTTATTTCTTCTTTATTTGTAAAAATATCATCAATATTTTTTAAGACTATCTCTATCCACTGATCGATAAATCGTTTCGTTCTACCGGAAATATTTATAGTTCTTTCAGAATATACCAAGTTCCAAAAATGTTCTAAATTCCAATTCGAAAATATCTCCACTCTACTGCTCATTGCCATCTGCCATTCAGCTAATCTTTCCTTATACTTATTAATTAATTCTTCGCTTTCCTTTTTCTCAGCCAGCAGATAATTATAAACTAAGGCAGCTCCTTGCATAATCTCAGAGAAATTTTGGGCATGCATTACCTTTATTTGTAAATCATTATTCAATTTATAAATAAAAGTATTTTCCCAGACAAAATCCTTCTCTGCAATTTTGCGAAGATATATAATATTGGTTAATAGACTTTCCCGACAATTGATTAACAATTTTTCTAATAAATATTGTGCTTCCTTTTGGGTTAAATCAAGACCTTCTTTGCCTGGTAGCTCTTGGGGTGATTCAGGAAGCCCCTCATCCCAATTTTCACCAAAATTATGGTATAACAAAACCTCTTGGTCATCACGTGTAATATTTCCTTTTTTTAAATGATAATAACTGTTTAAACCTTGATAATAATCATTTAAGGAACCTCTAAATTTTCTAATTCCCCAGGTTTGTAACCCGGCCCAATAAATTGAACTGGGAAATCTCTGTAATCCCTCCCCTGCTATAGCGCCAATAACTCCATCTTTAACTCCCATTTTCAATAGTGATTTACATAATTTAATTTCTTCTTGTTTTACTCGTTGGGAAATATTTTCTGAGGATACTTTATTTTTTTCCATTTTTTTTAGAATCCAAGGAACAAACAAAACATACTTGGCTCTGGTTTGGATAGTGGTAGTTCCGGGGAATAAAATATTAGCTATAGAATCTCTTACTGATCCGATGCCTAATTCATCAATAGTGTCTTGTTGCCGTAGCTGACGGATTATTTGGACCATCTTTTCTTTATCTTCATCTGAAAAATCAACCCAAGAAAAAGTAGAAGCCATTTACATTACTCCTAAATTATTCTTTACAATAACATTTATTTGTTTTAATTATATTACTCAGTTTGTTCTAATTTATTCTTAAGAAATTTCAACTGTTCCCCAATCCTTAAACCTTTTAAAGGGATTTTGTAATATCTGATCTGAGGTAAAATATACTCCCGATATTTTTTACCTGCAAAAAATATAAATATATCATTTTGTAAATTAGCTATTTTCCCCAATTTAGATACAACCTTCTCGGCCCATATTTTTACATCACTCGTTGATTTATCATTTAAAGTTTCATTATATGTTGCAATTTCATCATCTAAATTTAGTAATCCGTATTTAGCAGATAGAATAAAAATATTATTCGGCTTTAACTTTTTTGCATAAGTAAAGGAAAGCCGGAAAAGAGTACTAATATATAAATCTTCTGCTTTTGACTTAAATGCTAATTTTTTACTAGCGCAAGAAATTAATATAATTTTTTTCATCATACACTACTCTTCAACAAAGTAATCTAAATCAATATTATTAATTTTATAAGAAGCTGTTTCGGATACCCCAATCCCATTTTCTATCATATACTTGGTTAGCTGTTCTCCATCAATAAGAATAATTTTATTCTCGACATTCCTTGCATACCCAATACCACCTTCAGTAAATTTCGAAGTAGTTATAAAGACGCCTTTCTTAGCCTTTTTACCCAATAACGCTCCTGCAAATTTTTGTATTTCCGGACTGCCAACTGGATTTGTTGTCCATTTCTTTGCCTGAAGATATATCACATCTAAACCAAGTTTGTCTTCTTTTATAATTCCATCAATCCCTTCATCTCCGCTTTTTCCTATAGCTTGTCCCGCATCTTCAAATGAACCCCCATATCCCATACCAACCAAAAGATCAACAACTATTTTCTCAAAAAATTCAGGAGAACATTGTTTAATTTTTTCTAATAAATCAGATAGTAATTTTTCCTGATATCTTTCATAACCGATCACTAATAAATCTTCCGGCGTTTTTTCTTCAAGCAATAATTCAATTCCTTTGTCTTTAATTTTCTTTTCCTTCTTTGATGGCTTTATAAATTCAAGAAGTTCTGGAAAGCGTTTTAGATATTTTACATTAATTTTTGAAGGTTTTTCTTGTAATACTTTTAAGCCTTGTTCTGTAATTACAAAAGAACCTACTCCGCAATATTTTATTAAACCTGCTTTTTTTAGGTAAGTTCTTGCCCATCCAACTCTATTAGCAAACATTTTTTGTTTACTCTTTGATAAAAGCCTTGAGCTTTCTTCTTCGGTTAGGCTAAAAATTTTTGCCAATGAATCTCTTACTTCTTGTATCGTATGTTCTTTTTTATCCCCTGCTATTTCAAGCAAGGGGAGCATAATACTCTGATAATCTGGAATCATAATGGCACCTCTTTTCATTTTTTAATTCTTTCTTGTTTAAAAAAATTTATACAAAAATTAAATTAAAGAAATGGGATTTATTTATTCTATTTATTTTAATTTATTCTGAAGTTGGGCAAAAACCAATCTCATATAATACCAACCGTCAGTGTTTTACCCTCCATGTTAAGTTCCTCGATGACCAAATCTTTCTTTTGCCTATCTATTTTTTGAAGTTGCTCTACATTCATACCTGTTAATTTTCCGACTTTTTTATAATCAAAAGTACATACCCAGAATTCTTTATTATACTTTACCACTATCAAATTATCTTTTTTTATTCCTTCTTTTGATTCCAGTTGTTTCAAATAGAATTCCAAAGCAAGCTTTGATTTACCTTCTGCATATGTTTTAGCAATCACTCTTTGATAGCAATCGTCGATAATGTCCTTGTCTATATCTTGAAAATTAGCTTCCCAAAATGAATAATCCAATTCTTGAAGCCACTGTTTAAATTCCTTATAACTAACCGATTCATGAGAAATCGAGTAAATCTCAGCTATCTTTATAGCTGTCTCTCTGTCATGTACTCCTAAATTAATAGAATACACTGATCCAATAGAAGGTACCCCATGATATACTATGGATGAAAGATTTTTAATAATGTTGGGAATATTATTCTCATCTACTAAGGTTTTAAGATGCTGAATTAACGCGTTCAATCCCCATGGTAGCAAAAAGGTAATTTTTTCGACATCCTTCACAGTTTTTTCTATTTTACCGTTATAAAAATTGTCTGCTATTGCTTTGTATGTCTTTCCAGCTACCCACTCAACAAGAACATTGACTTTGATTTTTCTTATATCAGAAAATTCGCGTGCCTCTTTCATTTTTTCATGGATATTTATCCAAAATTCTTTTGGTAATTGGTCGACACTCGCAAGTGAGTCAAGTTCGGTTTTAACCTCTTTAGCTAGTCCATTAACTATTCTGTTATCGGATATACTTAAACCAGTCCGATTAAATAACTTTCTTTCACTTTCATTAGGTACTGAACGCCTGACGGCAAGAAAGCGATTCTTGAGACCCGATTTAAATAGCTTTATCTTTTCGGGAATATCAAGGGTCTGAACAGAAAAAAGCATTTTACCTAACCACTTTTCAATGATTTCATCGTCAATTTCCTCTATGGATTCTTCGAGAGCCCACGCTAACAGTTGAGAATCTAGAATTGATAATATCTCCTTCTCAACTGCTTGTGCATTATTTTTTTTTCTATTTCCCCAAGATTTGTAATCTGCCCCTTCACGTCTAAATTGTGGAGTTGACATTAACGCCCATCTTTCAATGTATTCTTCCACTGTTTTAGCAGATGGAAGCCTCGAACCAATCAAAAGACGAATTCCAGAAGAAATGAAACTTTCTGATTTTTCTAAATCTGAGTCAACAAACCTTTTTAAATCTTGGTAGAAGCAAAAGATTATATGCCCCTCTGTTTCATAGCCAGCTCTACCAGCACGCCCAACAGCATTCCAAAATTGCGTCAACGGAACCTCTCTACCATAGTATAAAGAATGAACAATGATATTCCTTATTGGAAGATTTACACCTTGAGTGAGTGTGGTTGTAGAAACAATAAGAGATAAAACACCATTTCTAATACCTTTCTCGACTATTCTTTTTACACTTCTTGGTAGGTCACTGTGGTGATAACAAAAACCAAGTTTGATTGCTTTTATAAGTTTATGGTTTTCTCCAAGAATGGCTCCACATTCTTTTACGATTCTTTCTTTATCTATACTAATTTCAGGTGGATTGATTTCAAGAAGCTTTATTAAAATATCCACTATTTCTTCCACCAAAAGTTTAGTCGTAGTAAAGACTAGTGTAGTGCCAACCTTTGAATAATAAAGTGCTAAACGAGCAGCTACTTCAGTCTTCCGTCTGTCTTCATTTTGTAATTCATCTTTCTTAAACAAACGAGGAACAAAGAAATTCTTAATTGGAAATTCATTTCTAAGAGGTGGGTATACAACTTGTCCTGTTTCACGAAACCATTGAAATAAGCCATAACGATGCTTTGTAGGCCTCCAGTCTGTTTCGATTTTGTTTTCTGCACTCCCAGAAATCCATTTCGCGAAATCCTCAGAATTCTGGATAACCGCTGATAGGCAAAGTGTGCGGGCATTGTTCTTTTCGGCTAAATAAATGATCCTTGAAAGGATAAACTCTGCTCTAAGACCTCTCGTTGAAGGAGAAGCTATCCCCTGAGCTTCATCAATAATTATAAGTGATATCTTCGTTTTAAATTCCTCATTCTGTCTTGATATTAAGTCTAGTTTTTCAGGAGTTAATACTATTACCTGATTTTCAGCAAGTATTTCCTCTTCAAAAGGGCTGAAATCGTAACCGCCATAAAGAGCGGAAACACCGATGCCCACTCGTCCCAATCTTGAAGATAAACTCTCTTCAACTTCCGCAGCCAGCGCTCTGGTTGGAACAACATAAACGCACAGACCATTAGGGTTATCTCTAAATGCTTTATAAATTGCAAACTCCACAGTTCTTGTTTTTCC
>JABUBN010000396.1_pt1 | contig 12904 bp, 12 predicted proteins | sample 7240341 | NCBI WGS metagenome assembly JABUBN01 (sample SAMN07256345, study PRJNA390944) | subsurface metagenome | isolation source: Methane hydrate marine sediment | place: Pacific Ocean: Eastern North Pacific, ODP site | reverse complement strand
TAAAATAGAAACCATCGCTGAAACCCGTCGAAGGATACTTGAAAAAGAAAAAAGCAGTTATTGGCATCAATTTAGAGATGGATTACTTGGTCCCGTTGCAGTACGGAGGTTATCAGAGACGATTGACGACATTCTTGATGCCGGAGGAATGATCCCCTTATCGGAAAGAAAAGACCTGGAAGAATCCTGGAAAACACCAAAATTATTAACTTGGTTGCAATCGATGCCGATGGCCGGGAGGATGACAAAACGGACTTTTTTTGAAAGATTATCCGTTAGTTATGATAGTGCCAGGGGATTTGTTGAGGCTCAGGAAGAAGCGCTGAAATTGGTTGAAAGCATGTACAGAAGTCTTAAAACCGATCATCAGATGAATGATGAGGAAGAAGAAAAAACCCTTGGAATTATTGAAGAAGAGATCAATGAAAACAAAATTCATGGGCAAACATTTATTAGAAACATTCGGAAAAATTTTCCTGAAATTTATTCCGCAATTGCTACAAGACAAGCCATACGTTCTATGTTGAATTATGAACGAAGGACAGTAGAAAGATTACAAAAGAATGGAAGGATTGAAAGCGGTGAAGCCAAAAAGATGATTTCCGGAATTGAAGAAAGGATGAAAAAGTTAATGGATTCGCCACCATCGGTATCCTTACCCGATGCAGTGGAATTACTGAAAGATGTGTCATGGTTAAAGGATCTTGAACCGGGAGTTTTAAGCCAGGTAGTGAGTCATTTTCAAACCAAAGTATATTCGGTTGGAGAGAAAATCATTCGTGAAGGTGGTTCAGGCGACGGATTTTTCTTTATTGCAAGAGGGACTATAAAAGTAACGGTTAAAGAAAAGGTGGTGGATATTATAGGCCAGGGAAATTTTATTGGCGAAATGGCTGGATTGACCGGTTTACCCAGGACAGCAGAAGTATCTGCCGAATCGCCTGTAACGGTCTTGTGGATGTCATCAGCCAATATGCATTCCATCGTGAAAGCATCAGAGAAACTTGAAAAACGGCTGTGGCGAATTGGAGGGTCTCGCATGGCTGAAAATTTATTAGTGGAAATAGAACCTTATAATCAGTGGCGGCAGTCTCAGTTGAGGAACTTGTTATCCAAGGGATTGGTAATTAATCCAGGCGAAAATCCTGATATAGATCTTAAAGATAAAATTGTTATTCTTTTAACCGGAAGAGCTATTCCAAAAGACAAAGGTAAAAAAGAGATTAAAGCACCGGCTATTTTAGAAAACACCGGGATGAATTTTAGCAAGGATTGCCTGATCTTTGTATGTTAAATATTAATTTCTACTTTTGCGAGACAATTTTTTTGATGGGATTTAAAAAAGATGAGGAAATATACAATTCCGATCAAAGGATTAGGGTTGGGAAAGCACGAGTTCAATTTTAAAATTGATTTCAGGCTCTTTGAGTATTTTGAAAATTCAGAGATAAAAGAGGGCAATCTTTCGGGGAAGGTAACGGTGAATAAAAAACCGCCGGTAATTGAGTTCCATTTTAACATTCAGGGAGAAGTGAATATAACCTGTGACCGGTGCCTGGAATGTTTTAATTTCCCCGTTCAATATACCGGAACGGTTTTTGCAAAATTTGGTGAGGACAGCGAAGAACTTACAGATGATATGATTTTTCTTTCCCCAAAAGATCACGAAATTAATATATCTCAATTTTTTTATGATTTTATCTGCCTGAGTTTACCCTATAAACGAATTCATCCAAACGGAAAAAACGGAAAAAGCCTTTGTAATAAGGAAATGTTGAACAAACTCAACAAATTTTTTATCAGGGAAGAAAATAAAATTGACGCAGATCCCAGGTGGGCTGAGTTAAGAAAATTAAAATTAATTGAAAATGGCACATCCAAAAAGAAAAACATCCAAGCAAAGAAGAAATAAGCGCCGGACGCATTATAAAGCTACTGTCCCCACTGTTGCTACCTGTCAAAATTGTGGCGCAACTGTTCTGTATCATAGGGTTTGCCCGGAGTGTGGGTATTACAGAGGAAAGTTAGCTATCGAAAAAGAAGTTACGGCTTAGTTCATTACAATTAACCTTCAACTCACTTTTATGAGAATAGGTATTGACGTAATGGGTGGTGATTATGCACCTGAAGCTACCGTTTTGGGTGCAATCCTTGCTTTGAAAGAATTAACACCCGACGACAAATTAGTCTTGATTGGTGATGAAAGAAGAATCCAGGGCATTTTAGAACGTGAGCATGTGCCCTCTTCCAGATTCGATATTGTTCATACTGAAGTGTTTATTGAAATGGGAGATCATCCTGCAAAAGCCTGGGCTTTAAAAACAAATTCCAGCATAAGTATTGGCTACAAACTTCTGAAAAATGGTGAAATTGATGGATTGACGAGTGCAGGGAACACCGGGGCAATGTTGATAGGGCTTCGTTATACTGTAAAAGTTATTGAAGGAATTATTCGACCTGCAATCGCATCTTCAATACCAACCGTGGAGGGCAAACCCGTAATTCTATTGGATGTTGGGATAAATCCTGATTGCCGGCCTGACGTTCTTTTTCAATATGCTATTCTGGGATCGCTATATGCTGAACATGTCTGGAATACTGAAAATCCCAGGGTCGGTTTGTTAAATATCGGATTAGAGGAGACAAAAGGCAATTTGGTCTCAAAGTCAGCGTATGAATTAATGAAAGGAACCAAAGAGTTTAATTTTATTGGCAATGTTGAAGGGAATGATTTTTTCAGCAATGAAAAAGCCGATGTGATTGTATGTGACGGTTTTGTGGGAAATGTTGTATTGAAGGAAGCGGAAGCTTTTTATACAATGGTGAGAAAGCGGAAAATAAAAGATGAATTCTTTGAACGGTTTAATTTTGAAAATTACGGTGGAACACCTGTCCTTGGAGTTAATTCAAATGTAGTCATCGGTCATGGCATTTCCAATGATATAGCCATAAAAAATATGATACTGTATACAAAAGGTGTTATTAATGCGAAATTAACGGATAGAATTAAAGAAGCTTTTAAATAATGGAAAGCATCAGAGCGTCGATAACAGGAATAAATTGCTGGGTTCCCGAATACAGGTTATCCAATGATGAACTGGCTTCTATGGTAGATACATCAGATGAATGGATAATGCAAAGGATTGGTATTAAAGAAAGACGAATTTTGAAGGGGGAAGCCCGGGGCTCTTCATATATGGGAGAAAAAGCGGTTAGAGGATTGCTGGAAAAGACAGGAACATTACCAGAGGAAGTGGAGTTGATGATTTGTACAACCGTTACACCTGACAGAATGTTTCCGGCAACGGCTAATATCATCAGTGATAAAGTAGGAATAAAAAATGCCTGGAGTTTTGATATGAATGCAGCTTGTTCAGGATTTATTTACACGCTTGAAACAGCTGCAAAATTTATTGAATCAGGCCAATATGAAAAAGTGGTGGTAGTTGCTACGGATAAAATGTCTACCATTACCGATTACACCGACCGTACCACCTGTCCGCTTTTCGGAGATGCTGCCGGCGCTGTTCTGCTTGAACCAACTAACGAAGATGTAGGAATTGTGGATCATATTTTTCGCACCGATGGTTACGGACGCCATCATCTGCATATGAAAGCAGGCGGTTCTGAAAGACCGGCATCTTTTGAAACGCTTATGGATGGGGAACACTTTATTTATCAGGAAGGGCAAACGGTATTCAAATTTGCTGTTTCAAAAATGGCTGATGTTTCAGTCGAAATGATGCATAAACACAATATTGCTCCGGAAGACCTGGCCTGGTTGGTACCACACCAGGCAAATATGAGAATTATTGAGGCTACTGCCCGACGGATGGGGATAAAGAAAGAACAAGTGATGATCAATATTACCAGATACGGAAACACTACCACTGCTACTATACCATTATGCCTTTGGGAATGGGAGGACCAGTTAAACAAAGGAGATAATATTATTTTAACGGCTTTTGGTGGTGGGTTTACCTGGGGGTCTATTTACCTGAAGTGGGCCTATGACGGAAAAAAGAAAATAAAGAATAATTAAACGTATCGGAATTTACTTTCCGCCAGCCGGCGGATCATGAGATCACCCCGATAGCCATCGGGGCTAAGTTCAATGTTTATGGCTTGATAATGACTAATTTCATTATACTTTGTATTTTTAAGTCGGCCCGCCTATTAACTAATTATTTATGAAATCTGAAAATTAAGGTTTTTTTTAATCAATTTGTGAAACTATGTTCTTATCTTTATTGCATTAAACGAAACAAAAATTCATTTTAATTCCATGGCAAGGAATAACGAGACTGAAAACAATGCAATAAACCTGATTGGTGTTGGTACGGAAATTACAGGGGATATTAATTCCATTGGGGATATCCGTATAGATGGAACATTATACGGCAATTTAATAACAAAAGGGAAAGTGGTTATCGGCGAAACAGGAAAGGTAAAAGGGGAGATTTCTTGTAAAAATTTTGATGTTTCCGGTACCGTTGAGGGGAAATTGATCGTTTCTCAATTATTATCATTGAAAGTTACTGCCCGGGTGAACGGTGACATGCAAACCAATAAGTTGGCCATTGAACCGGGATCTAAATTTACCGGGAATTGCAATATGAGTGAAGAAATAACTCTCCATGAACCAACAAAACAAACATTCAAACAGGAATTCAAACCAGCGAAAGAACAAAAAACAAATTAATCCCTATGTGAAATACTCTAATATAGCGCTCCAGATGATTGTTATTATTTTGCTTGGAGTGTTTGGAGGTATAAAACTAGATGAGATTGTACACTTGGGATTTCCGCTATTTATTGTTCTTTTTTCAACACTTTCGTTTTTTCTGGCAATATATATAGCAATAAAAGACTTCCTTTAATTCTAATAAAATCCTAAATCATCTTGAGCCCATTAAAAAAATTTATCGTTAAGGGAATTTTCATCACTCTTTTACTTGCTGTAATTGGTTATTTTCTTTTTACCGGGGTATTTAATCCGTATTACCAGGTTATTCTACCTTTTGTTCTTTTATTTATTTTCCTGTTCACCTCGGTAATTCATACAATATTATTAAAGACAGCCCGAAAGGAACCAAAGAAATTAGTTAACCGGTTCTTAATGCTGACAGGATTGAAAATGATGATTTATCTGTTATTTATGATTATTTATCTGGTAATTAGTAAGCAGGATTCAGCGCCCTTCTTACTTACTTTTCTTATTGTCTATTTGGTTTTCTCCATTTTTGAAATATTATCCATTCTTTCCCATTTAAAAAGAGTTACTCATCATTAAATTCCTTGTTTCCGGCAGATTTTAATCTTTTTCATTATTTTTGTTAATGTTCAAAAATTATTAAATGACTTGCAATTCTGGATTTTCAGCAATATTTGTTATTATTATTTTTTTAACCCTATCTCCTGCTTTTGGTTATACCATTGCTTTGCAAGAAACAGAGGAACATACACATCAGGCAGAAAGTGAAGAACAAAATAAAGAATTTAAACCTGGCGATTTCATCTTTGATCATATAAAAGATGCTTACGATTGGCACATTCTAACCTATAAGGATTTTTATTTAAGCATTCCCTTACCTGTTATCGTTTATAGTAAGACAAAAGGGTTAAATGTCTTTCTTTCCAGCAAGTTCCACCATGGTCACGATTCATACAAAGGGTTTAAAATTGCACATGAGGGAAAGTATGAAGGGAAGGTTGTAGAACTTATGGAGGATGGTACGGATACCCGGCCTATAGATTTATCCATTTCAAAAAACGTTTTTGCGATTTTCATTTGTATTATCCTGATGTTGTGGGTTTTTATTTCAGTGGCAAGGGTGTATAAGAACAACCAGGGTAAAGCCCCCAAAGGCCTTCAGAATTTTGTAGAACCTATTATCCTTTTTATACGGGACGAGATTGCCATACCTTCCATAGGGGAAAAAAAATATGAGAAATTTATGCCATACCTTCTTACCCTGTTTTTCTTTATTTGGATAAACAACATGATGGGTTTGATACCCATTTTCCCGGGTGGCGCCAATGTTACAGGTAATATCACAGTAACAATGGTTCTGGCAGCCTTTACTTTTGTTGTTACAGCGATTAATGGAAATAAATTTTATTGGCAGGAAATTTTCAACTCTCCGGAAATTCCTTTTTGGCTGAAGATACCTCTCCCTCTTGTACCGATTATTGAAATCATCGGGATGTTAACCAAACCGTTGATTCTGATGATCCGTCTTTTTGCAAACATCACTGCCGGTCATATTATTGCACTTGGCTTTTTTGCTCTTATTTTTGTTTTCGGTGACATGCAGGTGACGTTAGGATTCGTTGTTTCACCCTTATCTATACTATTTACAATATTTATGACCTTTCTGGAGCTTCTGGTAGCCCTTATTCAGGCATATGTTTTCACCTTATTATCTGCTTTGTATTTTGGTATGGCAATAGCAGAACATCATTAATATATTTTTAACCAAATCTATTTTATTATGATCACTTTATCAGTTTTATTACAGGTCGCTGCCGGTTCAGCTTTGGGTAAATTGGGCGCTGCATTTGGAGCAGCAGCTACAGCTATGGCTGCGAGTATGGGTATCTCGCGGATAGGTGCGACAGCAGTTGAATCTATTGCCCGCCAGCCCGAAGCGGCAGGAGACATACGTGCCAATATGATCGTTTCGGCAGCTCTGATTGAAGGAGTTTCTTTTTTCGCGGTTGTTGTCTGTTTGCTGATTCTTTTTACAGAGTAAGAAAAAGATTAAGGCTTTGCAGTTCAACGATTGGTTGAACTGTAAAGTTTTTATTAAAAATTGGTTTAAGAAAATTTTTAGTAACTAATCTATGTATTGGGATGTGAAAAGAGTGTTATATGTTATACGTCAAAAGTTATAGGTTTACCCTGTGAAACACTCGTGAAATAATGATATGAATTATCTGCAAATATATGTATTTGTATTTCATGACCTTATGAAACATCACTTAAGCTCCCCCTGTTTTTAGGGGGAGAAAAAGAGGGGGTAATGTAAACAATCGTAATAAAATAATTCTAAATCATATACCAAACCGGATGACAATTTTCATGAAGAAAGTAACTAATAACGTATAACATATAACCTTTAACCTATAACTGTTAACGTGAATATAAAAAAGAAACTCTTGAAAACTGGATAATTACAAATTTTAAAACATTAAATATGGAACTTGTTACTCCGGGATTTGGTTTACTATTTTGGATGATTATATCCTTTGGACTTGTATTGTGGATACTTAAAAAATTTGCCTGGAAACCCATTTTAAATGCTTTGAAGGAGCGGGAACATTCTATCGAGGATGCCTTGTTATCGGCCGAAAAAGCTCATGAAGAAATGATGAAACTGGAGGCTGATAATGAAGCAATGATCAGGAAAGTAAAAGTCGAGAGGGATGGCCTGCTAAAAGAAGCCAGACAGGTAAAAGAAAAAATGATTCAGGAGGCCAAAGAACAGGCCTCTGAAGAAGCCGGTAAAATCATTGAGGCAGCCCGTTTAAGTATTGAAAATGAGAAAACGGCAGCTATTGCAGATATTAAAAACCAGGTTGCAACATTCTCTGTTGAGATTGCCGAGAAAATTTTAAAACAAAAACTTGCCGGGAAAGAGGATCAAAAAGAATTGATAGATAAACTCTTAAACGAAATTAAGTTTAATTAACCTGTAAACCGGTTCGATGGATTTGATGATTAGGTCTTTATAATGAACGACAGCAAAATTGCAGTACGATACGCAAAGGCGCTTTTTTTGTCGGCTAAAGAAAAAAAGGTGTTGGATAAAGTCCATAATGATGTTGTCTTTGTGCTTGATATATGCCGGCAGGTAAGTGAATTAACGGATTTGTTTCATAGTCCGATAATTCCCGCGTCAAAAAAAAAGGTTATTGTGCGTGAAGTGTTTAGGCCGGATGTAAATAAACTTACCCTTAATTTCCTCGACCTGATCATATTAAACAAAAGAGAAACATTTATTCCGGATATTATACGCAGATTTATTAGTGTGTATAAGAAGCACAAAGGAATTACTTCAGCTACATTAACAACGGCAACTCCGGTTGACCGGGAAGTCAGGAACAGAATTATCGATTTAATTGACAAAGCTTATAAAACAAAAGTTGATTTGGCTGGTAAGGTTGAAGAGAGTCTGATAGGGGGTTTTGTTTTGAGAATAGAAGATCATTTGTTAAATGCAAGCGTGTCTTCAGAGCTAAAAAAGATTAAAAGAGAACTCACAGGAAAATACTAACCTGATTAAAACATATTTAATAATGATTCACATTAAACCGGCAGAAGTTTCAAAAATCCTTAAAAAACAACTGGAAGGAATTCAACTGGATATTGAACTTGAAGAGGTTGGGACTGTTTTACAGGTTGGAGATGGCATTGCCAGGATTTATGGGTTATCAAACGTTCAGGCAAATGAACTAATCGAGTTTGAAAATGGAATAGAAGCTATTGTTTTAAACCTTGAGGAAGATAATGTTGGTGCCGTTCTTTTAGGTTCATCCGAAGAAATAAAAGAAGGAGATATTGTTAAAAGAACCGGAAGAATTGCCTCTATCCATGCAGGAGAAGGACTTCTGGGGCGTGTTATATCAACCATGGGTGAACCATTGGATGGTAAAGGTCCTATTCAGGGGAAGACATATGAAATGCCTCTTGAAAGGAAAGCGCCGGGAGTGATCTTTCGGCAACCTGTAAATGAACCTATTCAAACGGGTATAAAGGCTATTGATGCCATGATACCGATTGGCAGGGGACAGCGCGAATTGATTATTGGTGACCGTCAGACCGGGAAAACAGCCATTGCTATCGACACCATAATAAATCAGAAAGAATTTTACAAGCAAGGGAAGCCGGTTTATTGTATTTATGTAGCCATTGGACAAAAGGGCTCAACGGTTGCAAGCATTTTCAAGACTCTCGAGGATTATGGAGCAATGGATTATACGATCATTGTTTCCGCTAATGCTTCCGATCCGGCTGCATCCCAATTTTATGCACCGTTCGCGGGAGCAGCATTAGGTGAATTTTTCAGAGACACAGGAAGGGCTGCATTGATAATATATGATGATTTGTCTAAACAGGCAGTTTCTTACCGCGAGGTTTCTCTTCTTTTAAGACGACCCCCGGGACGGGAGGCTTACCCCGGGGATGTATTCTATCTGCATTCGCGCTTGCTTGAAAGAGCTGCGAAAATTATTGAATCCGACAAAATTGCTTCTAAAATGAACGATATTCCTGACTCCATCAGGCATATGGTTAAAGGGGGTGGTTCACTAACAGCATTACCCATCATTGAAACACAGGCAGGAGATGTTTCCGCTTATATTCCAACCAATGTTATTTCCATTACGGATGGACAGATATTTCTGGAAACCGACTTGTTTAATTCTGGTATTCGACCTGCTATTAATGTGGGTATTTCGGTTTCCCGTGTTGGGGGCGCTGCCCAGATCAGAGCAATGAAACAGGTTGCCGGAACCCTGAAACTCGATCAGGCTCAATACCGCGAACTGGAAGCTTTTGCAAAATTCGGTTCCGACCTGGACGCCGCAACCCTTGCCATTCTGAATAAAGGGGCTAAGAACGTTGAAATCCTGAAACAAGGACAGTATTCACCTGTTTTTGTCGAAAAACAAGTTGCCATTATATTTTGCGGAACAAAAGCATTGCTTAAAAATGTCCCTGTTGAAAAAATAAAAGATTTTGAAGTAGAATTTATCGAGTATCTTGAACTAAAACATCAAGAAGTTTTTGATTCCATTAAGGAAGGAACACTTACCGGTGAAACAGCAAATACCCTGGAAAAAGTTGCCCTGGAAATAGCTTCCAAATATCAAGATATTGACTAAATTAACTGATCTCCATTGAGATATATACATGGAAAGCCTGAAAGAAATACGTACAAGAATTGCAAGTGTAAGATCGACACGGAAGATTACCTCTGCTATGAAAATGGTTGCCGCTTCAAAACTCAGAAAGGCACAGGACAGAATCATTCAATTAAGGCCATACGCCAATAAACTCCATGAGGTACTGGCAAGTCTCAACGAAGATATTCAGGAAAATGAAGAAAATATCTTTACATCCGAAAGAGAACTGGAAAAGGTATTGATCGTGGTTGTTACATCAAACCGGGGATTATGTGGGCCTTTTAATGCCACTGTAATAAGGCAATCGTTAAAATTAGCACATGAAACTTACACGGACCTATTGCAAAAAGGAAATCTTCAATTTCTAACCATCGGTAAAAAAGGAACGGAATTACTGAAATCGAGGAAATACCAAATTGTTGCTTCGTATAATGAATTGTTTGATGATCTGAGTTTTGACAAGGTGGCTCCGTTAGCCGAGCAAACCATAAACGATTTCCTGAATGCTAAATACGATAAAATTGAATTGGTTTACAACCAGTTTAAGAATGCTGCTGTTCAAATTCTAACCGTTGAACAATTCTTACCCATTGAGATAGATTTGACACATGATAAAGAAACCGGAAACCTGGATTATATATTTGAACCTGATAAGGATCACATCATTAAAAAAATAATACCCCGGGCTTTAAAAATACAATTTTACAAGGCAATATTGGATTCTTATGTTTCCGAGCAAGGCGCCAGGATGACGGCCATGCACCAGGCAACCGATAACGCTACAGAATTGATACGTGAATTAACCCTCCATTACAATAAAGCCAGACAGGCAGCTATTACAAAAGAAATACTCGAAATTGTCGGTGGCGCTGAAGCGTTAAGAGGATAGCAGGCAATGATTTTATACTATTATCTCTCAATTGTTTTTGCAAAGTTTTTATCATTTACAGTTATATCAACAAATGCCTATTAATGAAATGCCTAAAGTGCCTAAAATGCCTAAAGTTTAAAATGTCTAATAGAAGAAGTGCCTAAAATGTAAAATGCCTGGAATGCCTAAATAAAATATGGTTCATCCGGAAAATGAGTAGATGTCAGTTGGAATAATTCATTTGAATTGTATATGCTCACATGTAAGTTCTTGTCAAAATTCCCTTATGAACTGAAGAAAACAGTATCTGATTATTCGCTGAACGCTCATGAAGATATTGATTCTTCTCATAGCCTCAGTATAAATATTGCAAAAGGATATTATAAAGAGATTATTGTAAACTGAATAGTTACAATATTTAAACATGTACACTTTAAAATCTTCCCAGGCAACCATTAACCAGGCTATTTCAGGTCTGGTATTTAATTCCGAACCAAAAGAACTGTACGACCCCATACGTTATATTTTGTCTTTGGAAGGAAAACGACTGCGCCCTTCATTAGTATTAATGGCTTGCAATCTGTTTTCAGATAATGTTGAGGATGCAGTTTATCCTGCCATAGGCCTGGAAATTTTTCATAATTTCACACTATTGCATGATGATATCATGGACAAAGCGACTGTACGCCGGAAGAATCCTACCGTTCATGCCAGGTGGAATGAGAATATTGCGATTTTGTCGGGCGATGTGATGTCAATTTTGGCTTATGAATATATTTCCAAATGCCGGTCTGATGTTTTGCTCGATGTAACCGGAATTTTCACTCAAACGGCCCTTCAGGTATGTGAAGGACAGCAATATGATATGAATTTTGAAAAAGCTAAAAGAGTCAGTGTGGAATTGTACTTAAAAATGATCGAATTAAAAACCTCCGTACTGATTGCATCGTGTTTGAAAATTGGTTCGATTATTGGCGGAGCAACAACAAAGGATGCTGATCTGCTGTATGATTTTGGCAAAAACCTCGGTTTGGCTTTCCAAATGCAGGATGATGTTCTGGATGTATATGGAGACCCGAAGATTTTCGGAAAAGAAACGGGAGGTGATATTGTTGCTAATAAAAAAACACTTCTTTTAATAAAAGCTTTTGAGTTGGCTGATGGAGTAATATTTGAAAACCTCCAACATCAGATTGAACGGAAATATTTTGATCCGAAAGAAAAAATTAAAGCGGTGAAAGCCATTTATGATGAACTGGGGGTTAGAGATCAGGCTGACGACCTGGTGAAATCATTTTATCAGGAAGCCTTCCGGAATCTTGATAAAGTATGTGTTGAAAAGTCCAGGAAGACCGAATTAAAAAAGCTGGCAGAAGATTTGATGAAGAGGGAAAATTAGCTCGTCCCACAGGGATGCCTGTGGCATACTCCGAACTGTAGTCGGAGCACGAGCAAATATCCTGACAACAAGTTTACCCACAATAATGTATCCTTACTTTCGCAGCCCAGTACATTTTTTTCCGACTCTGCCAGGTCCTGCCTGCCCGACTGCATCGTTCCCGCCCGGATGATCCGGTTGGACGGGCAGGCGGGCGGACGCCGGCAGGTCTATTTCCAGCCGAATACAATTCGGCTCTACATCCTATTCACTGTGCTACGTTCTCAGCGCTGTGCACTACGCCCTTTGCGCTCTGCTCCATGCACCCTATGCTCCTCACCCAACAATTTAGCAATGTAACAATTCTATGTCGTCCTCTTCACTGTTCACTCATCATGCTTGGCCAGCCACTGAACATTTAACAATACACCGATAGTCACCACAAGCTGATCATACTTAAATTTGAAACCTGTAAAAATATATTTTATTTCTCCAAAAAAATCCATTTGTTCAGAAAATTTCATGTAGGTTCCTGCTCCAACTATTTAAACCTAATCCGTTATCGGAAAAATTTTCCGGGTAAAATTCATCTCCAAGATACTTTGACTTTACAAAACTTATATTTAATCCTCCAAGTCCATAAAATTCAAACTGGTCTAAATAATTAAAAATATAATGTGCATCAAAATCAAACATTATTAAACTTGTTCTCCTATCACCGTATTCCAGTTTGTCTTTTTTTTGGT
>JABUBN010000395.1_pt1 | contig 12905 bp, 9 predicted proteins | sample 7240341 | NCBI WGS metagenome assembly JABUBN01 (sample SAMN07256345, study PRJNA390944) | subsurface metagenome | isolation source: Methane hydrate marine sediment | place: Pacific Ocean: Eastern North Pacific, ODP site | reverse complement strand
CAAAAGAGGGTGAGATTGTGAAGGCTACTGTAATTAAACAGACAGAGAATGGTGTACTTCTAAATCTCGGTTTAAAGGCAGAAGGTTTTCTATCAATTGAAGAATTTCCCGTGTCTGAAGAAGCCGCTGTTGGTAAAGAAGTTTTCGTATTCCTGGAGGCGTATGAGAATCGCGATGGGTTTCCAGTAATTTCTAAGAAGAAGGCTGATTTTCAACTTGCCTGGGACAAGATAAAACACCTGTATGAGAATGGTGAAATTGCAAATGCCGTAATTAAAAAACGCATAAAGGGTGGGTTTGCTGTTGACATTATTGGAGTAGAGGCATTTCTCCCGAGTTCCCAGATTGAATCAAGATCACAATCTGACATTGATGCAGTGATTGGTCAAAAAATTGGTGTGAAAATTATAAAGATAAACATGATGAGGAAGAATATTGTCGTTTCTAGAAAACGCGCTGTAGAGGAAGAACAGGTAGAAGTAAGGAAAAAGCTATTTGTTAAGATTAAGGTTGGTGATATAATCGAAGGAGAAGTACGTAATATAACTGATTTTGGTGCTTTTATTGACATCGGCGGAATCGATGCATTATTACATATAACCGATATCTCATGGCCCAAGATAACACATCCAGCTGAGGTTTTGAAGCTCGATACCAAGATAAAGGTGAAAGTATTGATTATGGATCGCGAGACGGGCAGGATTGCAGTGGGTCTTAAACAATTATCACCACATCCTTGGGAAAAGATTGAGAAAAAATTTCCAGTAGGTACAAAGATTAAAGGAAAGGTGACAAGCGTTGTAGATTATGGCGCATTTATCGAGATCGACAAAGGTGTTGAAGGGCTTGTTCACATTTCGGAGATGACGTGGAAAAAGGACGTTAGAGATCCAGCAAAGATTCTTAAACCGGGTGAGATTGTTGAAGCTGTCGTTTTATCTGTTGCGCGTGAAGAAAGAAGAATTTCGCTTGGGATGAAACAGACAACGCCCGATCCTTGGTCAATAGTAGATGAGAAATTTAAAGTTGGTCAAAAAGTCGTTGTTAAAGTCAGTAATTTGAAAGATTTTGGTGCTTTTGTTCAACTTATGGACGGAGTAGAAGGGCTTATACATATAAATGATTTTTTCTGGGATAAGAAAGTTAAGAAATCTTCAGATTATCTTAAGAAAGGGCAGAGGGTTGAGGCAGTAATTCGAACCGTAGACCGTAAGAATCGTAGAATTTCGCTAAGTATAAAACACACAAAAGAGGATCCATTTACTGAATTTATTGAAAAATATTCAGAAGGTGCAAAAGTAACTGGTAAAATCAGTGATGTTCTTCCAAAAGGAATAAGGCTTATGCTCGAAGGTGGTATTGAAGAATTTATCCCAGCAAACTACTTAGCAAAGCACGGTAGGAAACCAAAGGATTTGTATAAGCTTGGTGACGATATTGAGGTTATTATCAGAAAAATAAATCCGAGACTGCGGAGAATAATTCTTACTGAAAAAGAATCACATAAGCAACCAGTAAAAAAGAAGGAAGTAGTAAAACCTAAAGCCACTGATAAATTTACCATCGGGGATATTATCGGTGCCCAAAACAAAATCAAAGAAAGTAAATAGATTTCTTTCATAAATTAGTATTGCAGAAAATATTCAATTTAGGCTGCAAATTAAATCAGTATGAGGGTTTTTGTTTGCTTAAAAACTTCTCGGATATTGAAAATCTCGTTATTGTAAATACCTGTTGTGTTACTAAAGAAGCAGAGATAAAATCACTGAGGAAATTTAGACAATCGCTCAAACGGTATCCAAACAGTAAAGTTATTGCAACTGGCTGCGCATGCCGGGTTTATCCTGAGAAGTTTTCTGCAGCTTATCAAGTGATTGATAATGTTCAGAGAAATAGCATAATCAAGGGTATATTTCCAGATCCCGGCAAGGCGAGGTTCTTTTTGAAGATTGAAGATGGATGCAATGAAAAATGCACATACTGTATAGTTTCAAAGGTCAGAAATAAAATCGAGAGTAAAACAATAGATAATATTAAGAAAGAGATTTATTGGGCAATTTCACTCGGTTATAAAGAGATTGTTCTGGTTGGTGCAAATATCGGGCTATATGGAATTGATCTGGGACTGCATTTAATTGATTTATTACAGGCATTAAAGGGTATTCCTGATTTACCTCGTATAAGACTTTCATCAGTTGAACCAAAATTTATTGATGCAGAGTTAATTCAATGTCTTAAAGACTTTCCTGTGTGCCGTCATTTTCATATCCCAATACAGAGTGCTGATGATAATATTTTATCCCGGATGAGAAGAGGTTATGATGCTGCACATCTAAAAAGAAGTCTCGATTTAATCAGTAGAAATTTTGACGACATAGCAATAGGTGGAGATGTTATTGTAGGTTTCCCGGGTGAAGGAGAGGAAGAGTTTTTAAACACATATAAGTTTATAGAATCCAATCCTTTTACCCACCTTCATGTATTTCCTTACTCACCACGACCTGGTACTGAGGCATACGATTTGGGCGATCCTGTATTGCGGGAGGAAAAGAAGCGGCGGCTCTGGGAACTTAAAAATTTAATTGCTGAGAAAAACTATCAATTCAGAAAAAATTTGCTTGGCAAAACATTTAACATTATTGTAGAAACGAATGCAGATATTATTTCTGGTTTGACTGATAATTATATTCGGGTGGAGGTTAATGGCGATTATGATAAGAATACACTTATAAAAATAAAAATCAACGAAGTTTCAAAGAATAAGACCTATGGTTCTATATAAATACAGTTACCCGATTTATCCAGCCCTTTTGTAAAAGAGTGGGATTTATCGGGTGTATTATACTATATGTTCCCCTTGGAAAGCATACGGGATCAGCCCTCGAAATTCGAAACTAATGACTGAGGGCTAATCCCATTAAGTCCCCAATATTTCAAATAAAAAGAAAGCATACGGGGTCAGCCCTCGAAATTCGAAACTAATGACTGAGGGCTAATCCCATTAAGTCCCCAATATTTCAAATAAAAATATATTGACAAATCTGGTACAATATGTATAATGTAAATCGTTCAATGAAATCTCAAAAAATGAGAATAAAGAAAAAGGAATACAATGAAGAAATTATCGGCAAAATATAAGAACCTTTGTATAAATGAACGATGATTTGGTGAAGATGAAGGTGTTTATCCGTACCTTTAGCAGACGTTTTGTATAGGTTATATTTATTTGACAAAAACTAAAAAATGTGTAAAATTCGTGTTGTATGAATATTTACGATAGTTACTTGAGAGATAACTAACATGAAAAATAATACAGCAAAAAAATATCTTGGTCCTAAGGAAATAGAAGTAATTGCAAGACTTTCTTGCGAGGAAGCAACATTAATCACAAAAGATCAGGTAAAAAAAGGTTATTCGATAGAATTTCAACTAAATTCAAATATAAGTCCATAGAAAATCATAATGCCAAAAGAATCAAAATCGTATAAAAATTCACCGAAAAAATTCTATATCAAGACATTTGGCTGCCAGATGAATAAGAATGATTCTTCGATCATTGCGCAGATACTACAAGATAATGGCTATGGATATGCCCGTGACCCCCAAAATGCCGATATATTTATTATCAATACATGTTCGGTCAGAGAACATGCTGAGCAGAGGGCATTAGGTTACATTTCGTCATTAAAAAATTGGCGAACAAAACAAGGGAGGATTTTGGCTGTAGTAGGTTGCATGGCTGAGCGCTTGGCAGACGATATTGCTACAAGGTTTCCATTTGTTGATCTAATTTTGGGACCTGACTCCTATCGCAAGATTAATGGTTATTTGAATGAAATTTATTTAAAGAATACAAAGATTATAGAAACATTATTTAGTGGAGAGACATATTGTGGTATTTACCCAAAAAGGATTGGAGTATCAGATTTTGTCTCTATTATGCGGGGGTGTAATAATTTTTGTTCGTATTGTATTGTACCTTATGTTAGGGGTGAAGCAAGGTCAAGACCCATAGACGATATAGAAAAAGAAATAGAATATCTCGTTAATAATCGTGTAAAAGATATAACGCTCTTAGGACAAAATGTGAATGAATATTTATATAAGGAGATAGATTTTGCAGGCTTGTTAAACAGGGTTGCTCAAATCCCGGGATTATTCAGATTGAGATTTCTAACATCCCATCCAAAGGATTTAAATGATTTAATTATTCATGCAGTCAAAATGAACAAAAATGTTTGTGAGTGGTTTCATCTGCCATTGCAATCTGGAAACAATCGTATTTTAAAATTGATGAATCGACGTTATACAAAAGAGGACTATTTCAAACTTATAAAAAGAATACGAAAAGAGATTCCAGATGCTACAATCACCACAGATGTGATTGTAGGTTTTCCTACAGAAACAGAAGAAGAATTTATGGAGACAATGTCTATTATGGAAGAGATTGGGTTTGACAATGCTTATATGTATCGTTATTCACCACGTAAAGGGACAAAAGCATATGAGTATGAATCTCTGCCTGAACAGGTGATAAAGAGTCGATTAGAAAAACTGATAGCATTTCAGGGTGAAATTATTATTGAAAAGGCAAAAGAGATGATAGGCAAGAAATATGAAGTTCTGTTTGAATCAAAGGCAAAGAACGGCGCAACCCGAGGCAAGACCAGCGGGAATAAGGATGTCATTGTCGAACAGAAGGTTGTGCCCGGTGAGGTATATGAGGTTATTATTAAGGAAGTGAGGGGAAGAACTCCAATTGGTGACCCCGCACTTTGTTCAGCATACGCAGATGGATAATTCTTTTAAATTTTTATGGGTTCTGCAGAACGCATACGCACTGCATATACAATGAGTTAAACAAAGTACGGGGTGAATTATGAAAGACCTGAATAAATATATTGACCAGACAATTTTAAAGCCTGAGACAACGGAAAAAGAGATTTTAGAGTTCTTAGATGGGGTGAAAAAGCACAAATTCTGTGCAGCTGTTATAAACCCCTGCTGGGTAGAATTGGTGCGTAAAAATCTACCCAATGGAATCAAGGTATGCAGTGTTGTGGGTTTTCCATTAGGTGCCTTAAGCACAAAGAATAAGACTTTTGCAACTGAAGATTTGATCACAAAAGGTTGTGATGAGATTGATATGGTGATGAATATTGGCAGATTTAAGGGCAAAGATTATAAATACGTGAGTAAAGAGATAAAAGCGGTTGTTAAGGCAGCACAGGGAAGGATTGTAAAGGTAATTATTGAAACCTGTCTATTGACTGATGATGAAAAAGGGGCTGCCGCAAATATTATAGAGCAAAGCGGAGCGAAATTCGTAAAGACTTCAACCGGTTTTTCAAAACAAGGTGCTAATATAAAGGATGTTAAGATGCTCAGACAGATTGTTGGTCCTGATTTTGGAGTAAAGGCATCAGGAGGTATCAGGGATTATGCCTTTGTAATGGAATTGATCAATTCTGGTGCAAATCGTATAGGTACTTCTACTGGTGTGAAGATAATGGAGGAGCTAAAGCGCACAGCGCTTTAGGAGACACGGAGACCAGGAGACCAGGAGACCAGGAGACAAAGAGAGACGGAGATTGGGAGACAAGGAGACTGGGAGACAAGGAGACAAGGAGACTGGGAGACAAGGGGACAAGGAGCACCTGAAGACACATTTCATTGGAGACATACCTGTGGTTGCAGAAACGCTACGCTGAAGAATTTAATGAGCTGAATTAACTAAATAAACTAGATCAACCAGAAAAACCAAAGAAACCAGATAAACTAAAGAAACCAGATTAACGTTATTATTGGATATTAGTTTTAACAAAACTCCTACAATATCGAGACTTTTCGAAATCACCCCTTGACAAAGCCCGATTTTCCACTATAATATAATGTCAGAAAGGGGGTGTAAATTTAATGACAAAAGTGATTGTGTACGAAGGTGAATCCTTTGAGAATGCAATACGTCGCTTTCGTAAATCGGTTGAGCGTGCTGGTATTTTAAAAGATGTTAGACGGCATGAAATTTATGAAAAACCGAGCGAAAAGAAAAAAAGACGTCTTATTGCAGCACGTAAAAAAGAATCGAAGCGGCGGAGGGAGGAAATATAGGAAGAACCCATGCCGAAGAGGTCTTAGAACTCCCCAAGGTCCTGAACATACTTGCCGTTTTCTGTCAGATTGAAGCCACAAAACAGAAGATGAGGCATTTTTTGCCATTTAAAACACAAACTGCAGTAGAATTAGAATTAAACAGGGTAAATGATTTGAAAAAGCTTGGTGAGTTTGTTCAACTTAATATACCGATGGAACCTGGTTTTCTTAAGAAAGAATTACCAGGTCTGCTTTATTTGACTGAAGAACAGTTTGTTCAGTTAAAGGATTGGTTTATCTTTATCAATAATCTAAAAAATAGATTTAGTAAGACACCAGTCAAAAGTTTCTTCAACAAATTGAAAAATTATCATGATATTGTGGAGAGAATTACTGCCAATATTGATGATGATAACCAAATTCGAGATAAAGCGACTGATGAATTATTCAAAATACGAACCCGAAAGCGAAGATTAAAAAACAATATCCAGAAAACATTAAATAATCTGTTGATGAATCGGTCAAATTTCTTTACTGATACTAATATTGTTGAAAGAGGCGGAAGATATGTAGTTCCGGTCAAAAGGAATTTTAAAAAGGATGTACCGGGCATAGTCCATTCCTATTCAAACTCAGGAGAAACAGTCTTCATAGAACCTATAGAAATAACTGATGATCTTGCTACATTAATGGAATTGAATGAGACTGAAAAGCAAGAGATTGAGAAAATCCTGAAGAACCTTACTCAGATTATTCTTTCTCAGGTAGACGAAATTGAGCAGGATATCGAGATTATTATTGATCTTGACCTTTTGTTTTCTAAGATACGATATGCCGAGGATTTGAATGCGACAATGCCTGTTTTTACTGATACCTTGAATATAATAAGCGGTTTTCATCCTATTTTAAAGAGGGTTAAACAAAATGTGGTTTATCTCAATTTGAAAATTAATTCAAAGAAAAGGATTCTTCTAATCTCAGGGCCAAATGCCGGTGGTAAAACAGTAGTTTTAAAGACAGTAGGGCTAATTGAATTGATGGCAAAATGTGGTTTATTTATTCCTGTTGGAGAAGGCAGTACTATTCCGTTTTATGATAATGTTTATGCAGATATTGGCGATGAGCAGAGTATTGAATCCCACCTTTCTACGTTTGCAGCCCATGTAAATCAGATAAAAGAAGCATTAAACGGAAATGAAAGCTCCCTTGTCCTATTAGATGAACTTATGAGTCAGACTTCAGTAGAAGAAGGTTCAGCCCTTGCTTCAGCAATAATGGAGGAGTTTGCAAGTAAAAAAAGTACAGTGCTTGCAACGACTCATAATGAAAATTTAAAAATATTTGTGAGCAAAAGGTCAGATATGTTAAATGGCGGCATGGAATTCACAGATAGACCGACATATCGACTCATTTTGGGTATACCCCAACCGAGTAATGCCCTTAAATTAGCGAGCAAATTGGGTGTTGGTAAAGGTGTTATTGAAAATGCACTCAAATATCTTGATAAAGATAAAATGTCATTAAATAAGCTATTTGAGGATTTATCAAAAGAATTAAAGGCAGTTCAGGAGGAGAGGCGAAAGTTATCTGTTTTAATAGAGGACTATGAATTGAGATTTAATGAGTTAAATTCCAAAAAAAGAAAAGAATTAGAAGAGCTAAAGACAAAATACAAAAGAGAGTTTATTCAGGCAAAGAGAAGTATAGAAAAATTAATAAAAGATCTGAAAAAACAAGGGCCAAAACCAGAAGCAGTACGTGAGATGAGGCGTTTTTTTGATGAAAAACTCCAGATCGATGAGGTTTATAGTTCTTATTACCCAAAAATAGGAGAGATTGTCAGGATTAGAGATCTGAAAAGAGTTGGACAGGTTATTGAGGAACAGGGTGGTAAATTTAAAGTTAGTCTTGAAAACATATATTACTGGGTAGATTCCAGAGACATAGAGTCGATCAAAGCGAATAATTAATTTTAAAATATGATTGAGAAGGAAAAGATCGAAGAGATAAAAAGGCAGACTGACATAGTTGCCACAATATCTCAGTATATTAGGTTAAGGAAGGTTGGAAAAAATTATCGGGCACTATGCCCATTTCATACTGAAAAAGATCCGTCCTTTTATGTAAACCCGGATAAGGGAATATTTTACTGTTTTGGGTGTAAGAAAGGTGGGAACGCAATTACTTTCCTTATGGAATATGAGAAATTAGATTTTCCCGCGGCGGTTAGAAGATTGGCGAAAAATCTGGGTATTGAGATTGATACGACAAAGGGCTTGAAATATAAGGAATTATACGAGGTGAACGAGCTGGCAGGTCAATTCTATTCGCTCTGTTTATTAAAAGAGATCGGGAAAAGAGGACAGCATTATCTGAATGAGCGTAAGATTGATATGACTAAATTAAAGGATTTTAGACTTGGTTATGCACCTTCTTCTGGCGGGCTTGTAACTTTCATGAGGCAAAAAGGAGTTTCAATAGAAAGGCTTAAAAAGGCCGGTCTTATTTCTACATCCGCGTATAATAGAGAGAGGAGTCGTGAAATATTTAGAGGTCGACTTATTTTCCCTATCTACAATATTTCTGGTAGGGTGATTGGTTTTGGGGGGCGTGGAATTGATGATTATATAAAACCTAAATATCTTAATTCTCCTGAAACACCAATATTCAAAAAAGGGGAAGTTCTTTATGGTTTATTCCAATCAAAGGATAATATTAGAACTAAAGGCGAAGTAATACTTGTTGAGGGATATTTTGATCTGTTGAGTCTGTTTCAGAAGGGTCTTAATAATGTTTGTGCACCTCTGGGCACTTCCTTAACAGACAAGCAGGCTATATTAATTTCGCGATTTTCAAAGAAGGTTAATATTTTATTTGATGGAGATTTGTCAGGAGTTAAAGCCGCTTTGCGGGCAATCGGTTTACTCATTAATGCTCAGGTTGATGTGTTTGTGGCATCCTTACCAGAGAATTCAGATCCTGATACGTTCATAAATCAAAGCGGTGTAGACAAAATGCAGGCAATTATTGATGAGGCACAAGACTTTTTTCATTTTTATAAAAAGGTTGTTAAGACTGATACTGTTGAGCAAGAAGTTATTTTAATTAAGGACATAATACAGATAATTAGTAATATCCGAGATGAAATAAGATATGATCGCTACCTTAAATATGCCTCCCGTGTTTTTGATATCCCGATTGACATCATAAAAAAAGAAATGGGAAAAAAGGAAACAACTTTAGAAAAGCCTGCTCATGATTTTAAAATCACACAAGAACAAAGAATAATGGCAATGATATTGAATACAAAGGAACATTTTACACTTGTAAAAGATATTTTAAAACCCCAAGATTTCAGCGAAGAAGGTTTAAAAGGGCTTTTTAAATTACTGTTAAGAGGTGAAATTTTTGATATATGTGATTTATCTGAAGTAATAGATGAAAGATTAAAAGAAAAGTTGCTTTCAATAATAATGAAAGTAGAATCAGTACCAAAGCAAGCTTTTTTAGAGGCATTGATACGTTATAAGGGCGGTATTGAAGAAAAGAGGATCCAGTTAAAGATAAGTGAAGCTCAGGCAAATGGTGACGAACAGGCTAGAACAAAATATTTGAAACAGCTTAATACTCTTAAGCAAAAAATGCTTAAGATTGACTTAGATAAGGTGATAGCAGATAGTGATTTGTAAAATTTTAAAATTTGATGGTAAGGTTTATTTGATAAAAAAGGAGTGTGAAATTGAAATTTTCTCGGAAGATATTTAATAAAGCAAAATCAATGGGGAAGATTTCCCTTGATGATATTAATAAGTTAATACCTGAGAAGGCGACGCCAGAAGAGATCGATGAAATTTTAGCTGTATTGTCAAAACATGATATAACTATTGTACAGCAAGGTAAAAAAGCACCTGCTAAACGCCCTCGTCCAAAAACTTCTTTGAGACCTGAAGAACCAATCAGGGCTTATTTTAAAGAACTTGCCAAATATGATCTTTTGACCAAGGAAGAAGAGTACGAATTAGCAGTAAAAATCGAAACTGGTTACAGGATGATTGAGCGTCAATTTCTTCCCTTTCCCTGTGCGATTCATAAGATACTTGAAACATGTCGGCAAGTCGAACAATGCCACAAGAGCCTTGACCAGATCTCGCGTGTTGAAATTGAGGCAATGATGGATAAACGAACATTTTGGGCAGAGAGACAGCGTTTTGTGCGACGGGTTAAATCAATACAAAGGGATTATGATTCACTTATTCAGTTCTACAAAAAATATCGAAAGGATAAATCCAAGACAATTGAGTGGCGAATATTTGAAAAGGAAGAGAGGATTTTAAGGAAATTTTCTATTCTTTCCCTTCAGCATAGTGTTGTTAATATCGCGATACACATTTTTAAAGAGAGGATAGAAATGTTAAAGCAAGTAGAGAAGATTTTACCCAAATTGAGAAATAAAGACGAAATACATCTGCATATAAAGCAAAGAAGATTTTTATTAAAAGAACTTAATATTGACAGTAATAGCATAAAAGAAACCTTGATGATCGTTGGGTCGTGGGAAGATTTAATAAATCGAGCAAGGCAAAGAATGATTGAAGGTAATATGAGGTTGGTAATTTCTATTGCCAAAAAATATGTGAATCGCGGGTTAGAATTTGCTGATCTTGTTGGTGAGGGTAATAACGGTCTTATTAAAGCTGTTGAAAAATTTGATTATCGGAAAGGATACAAATTTTCTACATATGCTACATGGTGGATAAGGCAGGCGATCACCCGGGCTATTGGTGATCAGGCAAGGACAGTGCGGGTTCCTGCACATATACTTGATACCATGAATAAGGTTGCCCGCGCCAAACGTGATATGATTCAGGATTTGGGAAGGGAACCTACAGTTGAGGAAATTGCCAACCGCCTTGAGATTCCAACTGACAAGGTGCGAATGGCACACAATATTTCGTTAATTCCAATTTCTCTTGATAAGCCGATAGATGACGAGGAGTCGAGTTTTGTTGGCGATTTTATTAAAGACCCCCTGGCTGATTCTCCATCACGAAGGGCTGCCATATCAGTTTTAAAAGATCGTTTTAATGAAATTTTGAGAGATTTACCTAAAAGGGAAGAAAAAATTATAAGATTACGTTTTGGATTAAATGATGGTCTACCAAAGACCTTAGAAGAAGTTGGCCAGTTGTTTAATATTACAAGAGAAAGGGTCAGGCAGATTGAGGCAAAGGCATTAAAGAAACTCCGTCACCCAACACGACTCCGTAAATTACAGATGTACAAGGATTTGATTGATTAGATAGACAGTTCAAATTTCAGATTTTAAATTTCAAATTGAATATTGAATCATGACTATGATATATTATGGAGTGTAATGAGCCTGCGACGAGCTCAGTCGAATCGCCCTCTCATTGCAAGATACGTCATTTGTGTCCCGCATTTTCAATATAAGTCGCCCGATTTATCGGGCAATAAAAAGTAGTTGCCCTACTGCCCGCAAATTTGTAGTTGCCCAATTTATTGGGCAATAAAAAGTAGTTGCCCTACTGCCCGCAAATTTGTAGACTTACTATGTCAAGCCTTCATTCGAGAATTATTGCTTAACCAGAATTGAGCCATTGATGCTAAATGCTTTTGTTCATCGTAACGCTCTTTTTTTCGCCACATCGCATAGGCAACCTTTACCCAAAGATCAGCCAAACATCTTAAAGCATGTTGATGCTTTTTCCCTTCACGCCGTTTACCACGATAATACCCCATAGCCCATTGTGATTCCTTCAAACTACAGAATGCCAATCGCTGAAAAACGTTCCGGTAAAAATGATTACAGGCAAAACGAAAACTCACACCTCTAAATACTCCACTTTGCGAAGTTACTGGTGCTGTTCCAACATAAGCCCGAATCTCAACCAGACGATCAAATTTAATGCCACCACTGAAAAGTGTATAAATTGCCGGACCAAGCGTCGAACCAGCACCAGGCAAACTGGTATACTGACCAGCATCCTCTTTACTTTCCACTAAGCGCTTAATCTCCTGGTTATAATCAGCAATCGTCTTTTTTAGTAACTTAAGCTGCTCAACGATACCTAATAACATCCTCGACTTCACCCGTACCACATCGTTAAGCACCTTAATCGTTTCACCACTAACAATTTTAATTATCCGTTTAGCAACCTCATCTCGACCTCGATACCACTTATGGGCAGCCAAAAAACTTTCGACATCTTCAACTGTTAATCCTCTGGTATCATCAAGCGTCGGATACGCCGCCCAAAATTCTAAAGCTACCTTACTTGCTGGATTATCAAAAAACTTTAAGGCCTCAGGATAATACTCCACTAAACATCCCTCTAACCGATTGACAAGACGAGTCTCATCACGCACATAATGCTTTCGATCAACAATTAATCCCTTTAATTCACGAACAAAAGGAGTATCCAAAATAATCTCCGTTAGGTTATGGCGATCGGTTCGTAAGAGGTCAGCTAAAATAAACGCATCTAACTCGTCAGACTTAACCGATGCCGATTTATAACGACTCCGATAACTCGGCATCGCATTAGGATTAACATAAAAACCTGAATAACCCTGAGCAGCTAAAAAATCAACCAGCCGATGAGTCCAATGCTCAAGCGCAAACACCACCCTACTACTACCCTGGAGATGTTTCAACAAATCAATATAGCCAGCGTAATCATTGCGAATTTTAAAAATCTTCATAATCTCGCCGTTGTCTTTAATTCTTTTGATAAATCCTCAAATAGCTTATTTAATGACATTTTATCTTTATCAAGATATTTGAGTGCATT
>JABUBN010000394.1_pt1 | contig 12909 bp, 10 predicted proteins | sample 7240341 | NCBI WGS metagenome assembly JABUBN01 (sample SAMN07256345, study PRJNA390944) | subsurface metagenome | isolation source: Methane hydrate marine sediment | place: Pacific Ocean: Eastern North Pacific, ODP site | reverse complement strand
AGGATTGTTTAGAACATAAAGATAGCGATTTAAGTTCTGTGGTGATTCAATATTAAATCCCACCGGATCCTCGCTAATAAACCTTCCAATCCCCGGACTGTAGTATCGTGCGCGAAGATTGTATAGCTCTGCTCCTTCAATTTTATCATCGTATTCCTGCCCCGTGTAAAGATAATGATTATCCACTGCACCCCAGCTATCCCAGAGATTACCAAAGTCATCATAGAAATAGCTCTGCACCACGGTCTTGTTTGTATTGGTCAAACCCATTGTCGAACCCAGTGCATCGTAGTAATCAAAGCATTTATTAGAGGCCTAATTTTTTAAGCAAACGTTCATTCGTACATATTATAACTATACCGCTACTAATTATCTTTTTTATCTCTGTTGTAATAAATCGGCCCGTATTTTTTCTCTAAAAGAATTATTAACACCAGGTATAATGTCGTTCCGCAAAGGGCAAATAAGGCAGCATACGACAGCACGAAATTTCCATATTCATGATATTTATCCTTGAATGCTGAGTAGACAAATGCATTTAGTATACTTCCAACAATTATGACAACAATCGTAATTAACCTATACCTCTTATGCCATATCTCATTTAGCCTATTTACCCAGTGCGGGATACATGCAGCATCTTTTAGATATCTTTTATGCTTAGTGAAGAAATATCCAATCGCGAAAACACCAGCAAGAATAACCGTGAACAAAATGAGCCCGAGTCTCATATGTTCCAATTTGACCACGGCTAAGATCCCTAAAATAAAAAACCCTTCAAGCAGGAACAGTAAATTTCTAATTCTCTGAAGGTTCAAGAGAGAGTAAATACCTATTCTTTTCACTAACGCAAGTATCAAAAAGCAAGTGTATAATATAAGCAGTATATCCAAAAAAGAACCAATTTCTATCATAATTAATGGGTGCTTGGGTAATGTAACCCTGGGACAGGTAATGGTGGTGCCGCAGGTGGTAAACATGGACCCGGTACAGGTACAGTTGTTGCTGCCTTAGCGATACAATACATCAATGGCATTAAATAAGTTCCTGCACAACCAGCACAAATAATGCATACTGGTGGCGTTCCTGTTAAATAACAAACTACACAGGTTCCGACACAAAACTCAATACCGGATGGTTCTGTCATCCAATAGTTTTCTTGTATGCACCGCCATAGCTCATCCCAATCAATAACTATAATATAGCAACATTCTTCTTCTTGTCTACCAGTCGGGTCTATATATCTAAAAGGATTGTTTAGAACATAAAGATAGCGATTTAACATCTGGGGTGATTCAATATTAAATCCCATCGGATCCTCACTCACAAACCTTCCAATCCCAGGACTGTAGTATCGTGCTCTGAGGTTGTATAGCTCTGCTCCTGATATTTCATCATCATATTCCTGCCCTGTGTAAAGATAGTGATTATCCACATTACCCCAGCTATCCCAGAGATTACCAAAGTCATCATAGAAGTACGATTGCTCCACATTCGCGTTTTCATTGGTCATGCCTATTACACTCCCCAACCCATCGTGATGATAATAATGGGTGTCAGCAGGGCTGTTATCATACCGCGCTAACAACATCCCATTAGCATACACATATTCAGACTGGACGTCAAGGTATTTTGCGCTACCCCGATCGAGATATTATCACACAGTATGGGTAAAATCACACGCATTCTTGAACTACGTTTATCACTGTCATCTGTTCTGTAATCTCTGTAATCGAAGTATTGAGTTTCAATACTTCAAGGTGCCCGCCAAACTCACACACCGCATACATGCCGTCATAAACATAACTCGTGGTGTCTGGATTCTCACCGTGCGGTTTCTCAATCTTTTTTATCCGCTTGCCCATGCCGCAGTATGTAAAACGCAGACTGTCATTAGTGCTTGTATCCACTACCTTAATTAAACGATTATATAATCGAAATAATATGATAATCCTTTACTTTTTTATCTAACAATTTCCAAGATTATTTCTCTTTTAAGTTGTTTTTTTTGCCAATACGCTAAACTGATCTTTTCCCCTTCAGAGTAAATTAAACTGTCAGTTCCTGCCAGCCAAAATGGTGTATATCCTTTTACGGAATCTAACACGCTACCATCTTCTAACATTATGAAAATCCAATACTGACCATCTTTTATAGTTTCAACCGCAAGTTTATTCGTATTGTTAATTGAGGCACTTAAGATCGTTCCTTTGTTATAGTCAAATATAGTCTCAAGAAATTCTTTTTCTAAGTCGTAAACAAAGATTCTGTTGTGTTCATCTTCACTTGTGCCAGGAAATACAATTTTATTCTTACACCTTCTAATTTCTCTGACAATTCGAACTTCAGGTAATATATTGTCTAAATCACCGGTAGATAAAGAAAGACGCCATAAAATGTTGTTAGCTTGAACAAAAAGGTCGGTTGTATCATACAGACCTATCCACTTGGCTGAGGTAATATTTTCGTTGTTAATAATCTCAGTGATTGATTTCTGTAATGTGTCCCATTTAAATACTCTGCCAATGGTAGTATAAGAAGGTTGCAAGGTGTCAACAATAACTCCGGGTGCCCAAAAAATGATTTCTGATTCGCGATACGAAAATAATGGAATATTATAGTGTGGTGTATTTAGCCACGGTTTCTTAAGGTTAGTACTAATTCTGGATTGTAGATCGTATAAATATATTGGGAAAAGGTCAAAAGTGTCTTTTGGCTGGTGAAGAGTTGCACTGAATAGAACCTTTTTAGAATCTCTGGACCATGCAAAATACCAGGCGTCGTAGAATATTGTGGTATCCAATAGTGGCCAATATTGGCAGCTTTTTGAATCCAATACGAACTGCATTAATGGATGATAATAGTCTCTCAATTTAATTCGAGCATCTGACAAATCACAAATATTAACAATCGCATATTCCCCATTAGGAGACACTGATTCAATTTTCAATAGTATTCGTTCCAGCGGAAAATGAATAGTGCTTTTTTTATCACAAAAGAAAAAAACCGAAAAGCCCCAAAGAATCAGTAAAAGTACAATATTTTTATTCATATGGGAATAATATATCTGCTAATGCTCTACATATATAATATGGGATGGGTGGTAAAGGTGTTGTTTTGTACCTAATGCAATCAAGAAACCAATCATAGGCTTGTTCCCTGCATTTTTGTTCTTCTTCACTTTCTTCTGTCAAACACGTATCGATTAGTGCCTTACATTCCCCTTCAATACAGGCCGCTACACTTATACACGCTGCATACCACTCAGCTTGTAAACCCGTTATATCTCTATTGTTTGTCGGGTTATTACCGCAGTAGAGATAAACATTTAATTCCATTGGTTCAAAAAGGCGAACCTGTTGTAAGTAGGTTAGGGAAGTGAAGCAGCGTGACATGTAACAACTATGTTGTGCACCTAAAAACGGATCCTCACTAATAAACCTTCCAATCCCCGGACTGTAGTATCGTGCGCGAAGATTGTATAATTCTGCTCCTGATATTTCATCATCGTATTCCTGCCCTGTGTAGAGATAGTGATTATCCACATTGCCCCAGCTATCCCAGAGATTACCAAAGTCATCATAAAGATAGCTCTTTACCACAGTCTTGTTAGTATCAGTCAAGCCCATTGTCGAACCCAATGCATCGTGATGATAATAATATCTTGCACCGGAAGAATCATACCTGGCAAGCAATAAACCATTGGCATACACATACGTGCTCAAAAGACTCTCAGAATTACCAAACTCACACACTGCATACATGCCATCATAAGTATACCTCGTGGTATCAGAAGAACCATGTATCTTCTGTATCCTCTTGCCCAGTCCGCAATAGGTAAAACGAAGACTGTCATTAGGGCCTGAACCTGTTTTGCGGATCCGAATCAACCGATTCTCATAATCCCAATCAAAACGGTAATTGATTTCAACAGCAGGAGTAATGCTGATCAAATTGCCATTTTCATCATAAGCATAATAGTCTGCACCTTCATATGTCAAATGATTGTTTCTCTTATCAAAGGTGTATTTAGTAGTTTGTCCTCCCACTCTTTTCTTAAGGCGATTACCCACCGGGTCATAACCGTATGCAATGTTTTCAATACCAGAAATATAAGACTTTGAATCGGTTAATCGCCTTAAATCATCATATGCATATTTAATCTCACCAGTGAGTGGACTCATCATGGGCCGCGATATTTTTAAACCTACTGAACTCCTATCCATTAAATTATTATAGCGATAGGCAAATTTAAATAATGTGGTCGGTATCAGTCCTTCTGAATCATAGGTTCTCATGGAATCAATGAAATTACGGTTGGTTAACCAATACTGCTCTTTTAAATCATTGGGATATTCAATCTCTTTTATTGGTCCAGTATCCCAGTATGTAAAATCAAATGTATCCGGAGAAACAATGGTTTTTAACAGACGATTGGCTTCATCATACGAGGGATAGGTCTGCTCAAGATAGACTGTTGTTGTATCTGATGCCTTACAAACCTTCATTTTTGTGCGATTCGATACCTTATCATAAAGATATTTCACCATCTTTGAATTATAGGCATTCAGTTCAAACATCCTGTCCAGTCCATCATAATCATACGTGATTTTGCCGTTCTTGTCAAGTAGGGAATCGAGATTTCCAGATAAATCGAAAGTAGGATTAGAGAAAGGGATATGTTAAAAATAGACAGGTTATAATACTTTAGCAGATTAAATTGTTAAACTTAAATAAAGATAAAAAGATATAATTTGGACGTGTGATTTTGTAACGAAATTAAATTTTCGTGGTAGATTTTCAGAAAATGCAAAATCCTCTTGTGGATGTCATTGCGAGGAGTCCGCCACACTTTTTGGCGGACGACGAAGCAATCTTATTTTCTAAAATCCCCCTAATACATAGGATCTTGCTATGAATGTCCGTTCTCGATTATGATAAGACATCAAGAACTATCAATACCTTGAGGTTTTTCCTTCCTTGCTTTTTTTGCCTTAAGACGTACCTCAGTAGCTTCAATCACCATCTTGGTATATTCTTTGCCAGTAAATAAACCATAATGACCATCAGTTGTATATACGACAATCCCTAAACCACCAATCAATCCACCATCACCCCACTTCTTTAATCGATCTCGCTCTTGCCACCACTCCTTAGGATGCTTCATGTCTAATATCCGCATGCTGTTACATAACATAAGAACAAAACATATCCGTGCTTTCATCGCATTTAATTTATGTCCGACTAATATATCAATCCCCCAACGCTGCGTTAATTCACGATTACCCTGATTCTCAATGCTCCAACGACTAATATAATAACGCCGAATTTTATAAGGATTCTTACCTAAAGGTAATGTCGTCACATAGATCATCCGGGGCCGTAAACGCCCCTTCTCGTCACGCAAACGCTCACCAGATAATGTATACTCATATGCTACTACTACATTCACCTCGGTCACAACCGCTAAATTCTTATCTAATAATTCAATACCACTAAACCCAGCATATTGCACCTTGATCTTTCCTAAACGGGAACGCTCCTCCTCACACCAACGCCACTTCACTTCACCTGATTTTATCCAAACATCAACATCCTCTTTTACCATATTCAAATGCTCATCACGAGCACGCGTCACCACATCAATTCCATAATCCTCACTTAATCCTTTAATATACTCCGCTCCCCAATAACCACGATCTAATATTATAATATCCATTAACTCCTCAATCGAACATACCTGACACTCTAAATCAGTAAAAATATCTAATAACATCTTACGCTCGCTCGTCTGTAAAGGCGCAAATTTAAAACCAACTATCCGCTCCCGACCCTCGCTATTGTTAAATAATATTACTAATTTATAACCATACTTCTTACCCACCCGACCAATCTTCTCATACTTACGACCATAGGAAATAGTAATCTCGTGGGCATCGGCAACATAAACCCGACCTCGTATCCAACGCTTCTGACGCATATAACAGACGTGATCATAAAACGTCTTCTGACACGACGCCTCCGAAATCCGCGCTAAATGATTCGCTAATGTCTCGGTATCAACGACTGAACGATCAGCGGTTTGACGCTGCTTTATCCGCTCCGGATTAAAACCAATCTCAAGCATCAAACGGGTATCCCGAATCACCTTATTACATGCCTCAATCCGATGCACACCGGCTAATTCCCGCACCACCTCTAAACGGTTAAGAATACGCCATGGTATTCCATTGGCCTTCTTTAATTTATCCGGCACCATCTCGGTTATTATCGACCACAAACCAGAACTAATTAAAAACTCCAAGATAAAATCATTCTCCGCATAACCACTCGGCGACATCTCCCATCCTTCGCCACGCTCAAATGCATCCCGCACCGCATCCTCGGAACGAGCCCATATCCGCCATACATTGTCACTACCTTCCATCACTTCTCCCAGCTTCTATCAACTTGTACCTTACCTAACCGCCGAAATAGATCTATTATCCGCTGACTCAATAAATTAATACGTTTCATTAATAATGCATACTCACGCCACTCATCTGTCCTCTTCTTTAGTTTCCCAACCTCTTCCCGCGGTATGTAAATCAATTGTGTCTTACCCGCAATCTTACGTGAAAAATAATACGCCGGGGTACTTCGCTTCTTCTTTTTTGTCCCTAAAAATCGTTCAATCAAACATGCATTAATCATTACTCGATGCCGTAAGGCTAAATCTTCTAAACAATCACGTTTAGCCTTTAATGAACATATCTCTTTTCTTATCTTACTTGCTTTTATCTTATTCATATCAGTATTATATATATTTTACTGATACAATCAAGACTTTTGTTTAAAAAATCTGGAAAAAGTTTAGAAGCTGCTCAGAACTTATTGTCTATTAATGAATTGATTTACTTTCGAGTTTTCTGATTGTTCATTATAAAAATACTTCAATGCGTTAATTCTAAAATTGTCGAATGATCGACCAAACTTACACGTAGTCAATCATTAATCAACAAATCTTTTAGATATTCCCAACAGTTGACTTTTACCAAATTTTTGAGTATAATACTAATTCTGAAAGGAGGAATTTTAATGCAACGGGTCATAATCATGGGTGCAGCGGGAAGAGATTTTCATAATTTCAATGTTTTTTTTAGGAATAACCATAAATTCAAGGTAGTTTGTTTTACTGCTACACAAATACCAAATATTGAAAATCGGAAATATCCAAACGAGCTTGCCGGTAAACTGTATCCACGCGGCATACCGATATTTCCTGAACCGCAATTAACACATTTAATTAAAAAATATAAAGTCGATGTTGTTGTTTTTTCATATTCAGATGTATCATACAATTACGTAATGCACAAGGCATCTGAGGTGATTGCTGCCGGAGCCGATTTTTGGTTATTAGGATTACAGTCTTCAATGCTGAAATCCCGGCGAAAAGTAATATCAATATGTGCATCGAGAACTGGTGCGGGTAAAAGCCAGACAACACGCAAGATCTGTGATATACTACATTCCATTGGAATCAAATTTTCAGTGATTAGACATCCCATGCCTTATGGAGATTTAAAGAAACAGGTAGTCCAAAAATTTTCGACATTAGAAGATTTGGATAAACATAAATGTACTATTGAAGAAAGGGAAGAATACGAACCTCATATTAGAAACGGGGATACTGTTTTTGCCGGAGTGGATTATGGCTTGATTTTAAAACAGGCTGAAAAAACTTCAAAGGTTATAGTATGGGACGGTGGAAATAATGATTTACCATTCTACAGATCAGACCTCCACATTGTAGTCGTTGATCCATTTAGGATTGGTGATGAAAGTACTTTTCATCCTGGTGAGGCGAATATCAGATATGCTGACGTAGTCATTATCAATAAAGTTAATACCGCACCCCGTAAAAATGTTAAGCGCTTGAAAGAAAATATAAAAAATTTGAATAGACGTGCAGTAATAATTGAAGCCGCATCACCGACTTATGTAGATAGACCTGATTTGATAAAAAACAAAAAAGTTATTGTCATTGAAGATGGACCAACCCTTACCCATGGTGGAATGTCATTTGGCGCTGGTGTAGTCGCTGCAAAAAAATACAAGGCAAAAAAGATTGTTGATCCACGACCATATGTTGTAGGATCAATAAAGCAAGCCTATAAAAAATATCCCCAGATCGGCAATATAATACCGGCATTAGGGTATAGCAAAAAGCAAATCAAAGAACTCGAAAAGAGCATCAACAGAATACCTGCAGATTCAATCATTCTGGCGACGCCTGTTGATCTGAGAAAATTCCTAAAATTTAATAAACCCGCTGCAAAAGTGGATTATGAGTTAAAAGAGAAATCAGGACCAAAGCTTGAGCTGCTTCTTAAGAAGCAGCTAAGAATTTTACGGAGTAAAATGAAAGGAGCAATAAGATGGCAAAAAGGTTAGTCTATAATTTTGGTGGTAAAAAAGCCCAGGGCTCAGCTAAAATGAAAAATGTACTTGGAGGTAAGGGTGCAAACCTGGCTGAAATGACAAATATTGGTGTTCCAGTTCCTCCGGGATTTACTATTTCATCAGAGCTTTGTATTGAGTATCTGAAAAGAAAGAAATATCCAAAAATCTTAAAACAGGATGTTGAACAAGGTATAAAAAGAGTGGAAAAACTAACGGGAAAGATATTCGGTGATAAGAATAATCCACTCCTCTTTTCCGTACGTTCTGGTGCTCGCGCCTCAATGCCGGGAATGATGGATACAATTCTTAATCTCGGGCTCAATGATTCAACAATTAACGGATTGATTGAGAAAACAGGAGATAAACGATTTGCATATGATTGTTACCGAAGATTTATTCAGATGTATTCAGACATTGTCCTTCAAATTCCAAGAAAAAAATTCGAAAAGCTGCTTGACATATTGAAAGAGAAAAAAGGTATAAAATATGATATAGAACTAAATGGTGATGATTGGCAAGAGATTGTTAAAAAATTTAAGGAACTTGTTATAACAGAAAGGAAAAGGGCATTTCCGGGTGATCCCCGTGAGCAGCTATGGGGTGCTATTGGTGCTGTATTCAATTCCTGGAATACCCCAAGGGCAAAAGAATATCGTCGAATCTACAAAATCCCTGATGATTGGGGAACAGCAGTAAACACCCAGGCTATGGTCTTTGGTAATATGGGTGAAAAATCTGCAACAGGTGTAGTATTTACACGCAATCCGGCAACTGGTGAAAATAAGATATACGGTGAATTTCTTCAGAATGCTCAAGGCGAAGATGTTGTTGCCGGCATTAGAACACCCCGCAAGATTGTCGAGTTGAAAAAGATAATTCCCGACGCATATAATAAATTGGCGAATATTTTAAAAAAACTCGAAAATCACTACCGGGATTTACAGGATGTGGAATTTACTGTGGAGCAAGGCAAGCTGTGGATACTTCAAACCCGAGCCGGCAAAAGAACCGCTCTTGCCAATATCAAAATTGCTGTAGAGATGACAATGCAGAAACTTATAAAACGAGACGAAGCGGTACTGCGTGTAACCCCAGATGAAATAAACCAGATTCTCCACCCTATGATAGATCCAACAGTTAAGTACGAAAGTATTGCAACTGGCTTACCTGCATCACCAGGTGCGGCAGTCGGTAGAGTCGTTTTTGACCCTGAAGTAGCAGTAAATGAGGCGAAGGATGGAAAAAGTGTTATACTGGTCAGACTCGAGACATCAGCCGATGATATTCATGGTATGGAAGCAGCAAAAGGCTTTCTGACAGCACGTGGTGGCATGACATCTCATGCTGCAGTTGTTGCCCGAGGAATGGGTAAACCCTGTATAGTAGGATGCGAAGAGATCAGTATAGATATGAACGCAAAAACATTTACTGCAGGTGGTGTCACGGTTAAGAAAGACGACATTATCAGCATTGACGGAACCGAAGGAAAAGTGATTCTGGGTGAAACAAAACTGATTAAACCAGAAATGACAAAAGATGTCATCCAGTTATTAAAATGGGCAGATAAATTTAGAAAACTCGGGGTCAGGGCAAATGCAGACAGACCAAAGGATGCAAAGATTGCCAGAGATTATGGTGCCGAGGGTATTGGCCTTTGCAGAACTGAACATATGTTCTTCAAACCTGAACGAGTTGCGGCAGTACGTGAGATGATTGTAGCTCAGGATGAAAACGGAAGAAGAAAGGCACTTGCAAAATTGCTGCCGATGCAGCGCGAAGATTTTATCGGCTTATTTAAAGCCATGGATGGATTACCCGTAATAATAAGAACACTTGACCCACCTCTTCATGAATTTTTACCTAAGGATGATGAATCTATAAGAGAACTTGCAAAAGAAATGAACATCGCCTTTGCCGATTTAAAAAAGATCGTTGTTTCATTACATGAAGCGAACCCAATGCTCGGTCACCGAGGATGTCGGCTTGGTATCACCTATCCGGAGATCACTGAAATGCAAGCAAGAGCTGTCTTTGAAGCAGCGTGTGAGGTTACTAAAATGGGTATAAAAGTTATACCTGAAGTAATGATCCCGGTAGTTATGGAAGCAAAGGAGTTAGCAAATCAAAGAAAGATAGTTGATAAAATAGCCAAAGAAACCATTAATAAATATGGTGTAAAATTTAAGTATATGATCGGAACAATGATTGAAATACCCCGCGCTGCTTTAACTGCAGACGAAGTTGCTAAAGAAGCAGATTTCTTCTCGTATGGCACAAATGATATGACCCAAACAACACTCGGATTTTCACGCGACGATGTTGCAAAGTTTGTACCAAAATATATTGAACTCGGACTTCTACAAGATGACCCATTCAAAACGATCGATATTAACGGTGTTGGTAAGCTACTTGAAATAGGTATTAAACTGGGCAGGAAAACCAACCCAAAACTTGAAATTGGAATTTGCGGCGAACATGGTGGTGACCCTGACTCAATACACTTCTGCCACAGGATTGATATGGATTATGTTTCCTGTTCACCATATCGGGTGCCAATAGCAAGACTATCAGCTGCCCATGCAGCATTAGCAGATAAATCTAAGAAGAGGAAAATAGCAGCGACAGTATAATACAATTTCTACATTAATTCTACTTTTCTTCTGCCAGCTTTTCTTTCAGTTCCTGAAGCAGATTGATTGCTTCATCTATCTTATTCTTATCAATCAGCGCGCTGACTCTTGATTTATATTCGACCTTAATATTTGCATCACCGGATGCACCCAGACTTTCAATATCGAATTCATGCATACCTTCGGTTCTGAATTCCTGTACTGGTTTTGCTTCAACCTGTGCTGCACCCATCGCATCCTCAGATACCTCGTCAACCGGAGAATGGTCAGTACTTGGAATCTCTCTAACCTCAATATCATCTGACCTCTCCTGAATTATGTCTTCTCTCTTTTCTTTTGGTTCTTTCTCTTTAATCAAGGAATCGAGCACTGACTCGATCTTTTTTTCTTTTTTCAACTTATCAATTATACCCATTTAACTTTGTCCTGTTAATATAATCCAATAAAAGCTCAATAAACCCCGCTCCTCTGTGCGGGGCGTGGGCAAACCTGTAACTTAACATTTTAACACAAGTGTCATGCACCGATCTTTCCCTCTTTATATAACTTAATAGCCTCGTTTGCCGCACGATTTGACGGATCAATCTCAAGAGCATGCTCGTATGCCTTTATTGCGTCGTCAAATTTTTCTAATTCGATCAGAGCATTACCAAGATTAACATATGCTGTTGCATAATTAATGTTCTTCTTTACAGCCTCTTGAAATGACACTACAGCATCATCCAACTTTTTCATCTTCAAATATAGTAATCCTAAATTATTATGTATCTCAGCTAAATTGGGTTCCAGTTTTAGTGCCTTTAAATAAATCTTTTTCGATTCATCGAATTGTCTCAGTTCAGCAAGGAGTAAACCCTTAAGGTTTAAATACTCAGTAGTTTGTTGAATTTCTAATGCCTTGTTTATTTCATTAGTTGCAATTTCATAATTACCACGGTAGTAATAAAGTGTTGCGCGATCAAAATAATCAAGCCCCTCTTTCTTTTTCCGCAACGCCTGCTCTTCTTTATATCTTACATCTTCCTTATCAAAATATTCCTTAATGTGTTCAACGATTGTCTTTGTGTAATCAGACAATTTTGTCTGGCGGTCGAATGATTCCCTGAAGTCTGTTTCCACTTCATTGGTCATATCCTTGATTCGAGTATTTAAACCATCAAACTTACTCGCTAAATTCGCAATATCAGCAAATGTCTTTTCATATTGTTTCTCAAGAGTTCCAATTTCATTTTTCATTTCGTCGATTAAATCGCTTACAGAATCATGCATTCCTTCACCAACTTTTTCAACACCTTTACGCATACCTTCTGCAAGACCGGCAATCTTTCCGAGTGATTCGATGTAATTCTTATTTAAATCACGCATTATTTCATTCATTGTAGTAAGACTGTCAGATGATTGTTTAAATAAATTCTCTAAATTTGTTAATGCACCTTGAACATTATTCAATGAAGCAGCCTGATCGTTTCTTAGATTGATAATTTCTTCCTTTATACTATCACCAACGTTCCTGAAGTCATTTGTAAGTGTTGATGTATCTAACTGGCCAATTTTTTCCAGAATTCCCTGATTGGCGGAAACAACTTTTTCAATCTCTCCACTAATAGTCTCCATACTCACTTGATTGGTAGTAGTCAATTTTTCTAAGTTCTCCTTCAAAACATCAAATTTTGAATATGTATTTTCATTTGCCTTCTCGTTCTTCTCATGATACTCGGCTAATTTATTTAATAACTCCTCATTAAATTTTTTAACTGCTTCCGAGGACTCTATATTTGTATTTTTCATCTCATTAACTGTTCCCTGCAAAGATTGGATTATCGATTTTATGCCTTCC
>JABUBN010000393.1_pt1 | contig 12913 bp, 10 predicted proteins | sample 7240341 | NCBI WGS metagenome assembly JABUBN01 (sample SAMN07256345, study PRJNA390944) | subsurface metagenome | isolation source: Methane hydrate marine sediment | place: Pacific Ocean: Eastern North Pacific, ODP site | reverse complement strand
CTATCGGAGGTATTATTATGGCCCACGTAATGGCTCGAGTATTAGGGCCCTGGGTGAGAGCAATCTTTACTGAAAGAGAAAATGGGAAGATGACCTTGCGACGTAGTTTTGAGATAAAAGAAGGGGAAAAAGTTTTGGTAGTAGAAGATGTTACTACCACAGGAAGTTCGGTAAGAGAGGTTATAGATATAGTAAACTCAAGGCAGGGAAAAGTTGTAGGAGTAGGAGTATTAATTGATAGAAGTGGAGGAGAAGTAGATTTTGGAATAAAAACAGAAAAACTCCTGACTATAGATATAAAGACATATCTTCCTGAAGAATGCCCCTTATGCAAAAAAGGGATTCCTGTAGTAAAACCAGGGAGTAGGGAGCTTTGAAGGGGTATTAATTTAAAGAAATTAGAATTTTAAAATTTTATTATCTTTGCTTAATTAGTTGCATAGGTAGCTTACTTTTCGAATTCTAAAGGTAATATGTAGCTTCCATTATGCCAGATATTCTTGTTAATAGAATATCTGGTTACCCCAAAAGAGAGTGCCCACTTGCAGTCTGCTTTAATCACCTCATCCGGATAGGTCTTTCGTAAAGAGAGGAAGAGGATACCTTGTATTGTCTTTCCCCAATCCTTGGGATGATTTTCACGGATTAGACAATATGGTGAATATTAAAAGGATGCTTTTCACTGCAAAAGTAACTTAAGGAATAAAAGATAAAAAATAAGAAAATTAATGTGGGATAAAATCGATCTAAAGGAGGAAGATGAAATATTTAAAAAAATCTATAGCCATATCTTCGACAGGGATATAAAATGACCTATAAATTTACTAAAAGGACGTTTTATCTGGCGTTTGCTGAGTCTCGAAACCTTCGCAGTATCTCTGCTGGTCGTCTTATCTTTGATTAAAGGTTTGATGACATAAATTCTTACAAATTCTTTTTTACTTATTATATATCTTACCTTTTTCATAGTGACATTATTACTGATTAATTACAATTGAATAAAAATAATTTGACAAACGAAAACTAATTTTTTATAATAACAAAAAATAGAACGCCTTTCTAATATGTAGAAAAAACAAAATAAAAAAAGAAAAACCTAATCACGCTATAAAAGTTTTTGATAAATCCATCTCCATTCTCGAGCTCCTACTTCAGTAACAAAACAAGTTATGGAGCTTGTTCTCTAAAAAATAGCCAATTCTTTAGTTTTTATTTACCTAAAGGGCAGAATACTACGGGTTTGCCCCTGGGGTTTCCACTAAAATCAAAGTCTAATAAAATTAGGAGTACTTGTTTTTATTGAGAAAGAATAGTTCTCGTGAATGCATGGCGTGCGTTATGATTTAAAGTGTCTAGCATAAGGGATTCAATCCAATTTGTTTGTTTAGTTAGAATATTAGACTAGATAAAATCATAAAAATTAGGAATTCTGTTGAAAGTAGTAATGAATTTACGAGATAACTAAAAGTGATAAACGGTGCTCTTAAAATTTTAATTGAGATATTTAGGGAAAAAGAGAAAAAAGATAACCATTTACAGATGATCTCTATAAAGTAAGAAAAAATATTAATTGATTGGAAAATTATAATTTCTATGATAGTTAGTACTTTAAGACTAAAGAATTTATGATTCCTTTCAATAATAAAAAAAGGAGACTATTGTGGCTACATTTAAAAGTTTAGGAATAAAAAAAGTAATCAATGCATCAGGAAATAATTCACGATTGGGTAGTTCAATACTTAGCCAAGAAGTGCTTCATGCAATGAAAGAAGCTTCAAAAGTTTATGTTGATATGAATGAATTACATATACGATGTGGAGAATTTATTGCCCAAATTACCGGTGCAGAGGCGGGATTGGTAACATCGGGTGCAGCAGGTGGACTTCTGCTTTCGGCTGCAGCATGTGTTACTGGTACTAATATAGCCTTGATGTCGGAATTACCACAAGCAGCAAGGGGAAAAGAAATAATTATCCAAAAAGGGCATCGGACAGGATACGACCAAGCTATCAGGACTTTCGGAGTGAGTTTAATAGAAGTTGGCCTTCCTTACCAAACTTATCCAGAGCAAATTGAGAATTCAATAAATGAAAATACTGTTGCAATACTATTTACATTTGGCGAAAGGGTTAACCGAAATGGGGAAGTCCCTTTAAAAGATGTCATAAAAATTGCAAAGAAACATAAAATACCAATTATTGTCGATGGGTCACTAATAAATTTTCCATTTAAAAGATTAAAGGATTGTATAGCGATGGGTGTTGACTTACTCGTAACAAGTGGTGGAAAGCATATATTTGGACCTCCAGGTACAGGCTTTCTTTGTGGAAAAAAGGATCTGGTAGAGGCTTGTCGTTTACAAGCCGGTCCTAGTTATGGCATTGGAAGACCTTTAAAAATTGGTAAAGAAGAAATTGTAGGGTTAATTACTGCTTTAGAAATTTATCTAAAAAAAGATTACAATGTAGAACATCAAAAATGGAATAAGAAAATTCGCTATTTAGTATCAAAATTGAATGAATTAAATAACATAGAAGCAACCCAAACTGAATTTGATGAAGTTGACCGACCAGTTCCTAGAGCTCGATTACTTTTTGACGAAAGAAAAATTTTGCACGATGCTTATGAAATTGCTAAATGTCTTCAATTTGGCGAACATCCAATATGGGTACAGGAATTTAGTTTACGTGAAGGTGTAATTTTATTAAACCCCGTTTGCCTAGCCAACGGAGAAGAGGAATTGATAATAAAAGGATTTCGAAATCTTTGGCAATCGTGGAATCTACTATAATTTCATATTTAGAATAAAATATAATTTATGGTAAAAAAAATAAAAAGCCGTTTTTATAAATCTAGCAGATGAAAAAGATTTTGAATGTAATAAAAAGCGATTTAAAATATAAAAAATATTTAGATGAATATTTAGAATGGGGAAGCTTTCCCGAAATTGTTTTAGAGAAAATTTTTATCTTAAAGCAAAAATACTTTCGGAATATTTTAGACCATTAGTTCATCGTGATTTAAAGGACAGATTTTCCATAGAAAATACCTATCTTTTAGGGATTAATGTTTGCTTTTCTAATAAAATCTCCAATAGAGAAACAAAATCTATTTTGGAATTTAAGGAAAAATAACAAAATATAAAAAATTTAGTTTTATTAACTAAAGGTTTGCAAAGGTTTCGAGACTCAGCAAACGCCAGATAAAACGTCCTTTTAGTAAATTTGCAAAAAGAAGAAAATGGTATCAAATTTATCCCTCTTTATAAGTGAATAATTTATTGAGAAATAGTGTAAGTTAAAGCATTTCGAATTAAAAAAAGAATTTTTTAAAAAGATTGAATTAAAGAAAAAGAGGTAAATTAAATGAAAGAAGTTTTAAATTTTGGTATGGTAGGCGGAGGAAGCGGCTCTTTAATTGGCGAAGTTCATCATAAAACTGCTTCCTTTGACCGTAAAGCAAAATTAGTTACCGGATGTTTTTCCCGGAGCTATGATAATACTTTATCTACAGGGGAAAAACTGGGTTTGGATTCCGGGCGGCTCTATAAAAATTTCAGGGAAATGACCGAGAAAGAGGGAGCAAGAGAGGATAAGATTGATTTTGTTATCATTGTGACCCCGAATAATTCACATTTTGAGATAGCCAGAGCTTTTTTAGAAAAAGGGGTTAATGTTGTTTGCGATAAGCCTTTGACCTTGAAAGTCGAAGAGGCTGAAGAATTAACAAATTTAACCAGGAAAAGAGATTTGCTTTGTTGTGTGACTTATACCTATTCCGGTTATCCTATGGTAAAACATGCCCGGGAAATAATTGAAAGGGGTGAAATTGGGAAAATTCGAATGGTAATGGGAGAATATCTCCAGGAATGGCTGGCTATGCCGGTGGAGAAAGATGCAGAGAACAAGCAGGCATCCTGGCGAACTGACCCTAAATATTCCGGAAAATCTAATTGTGTAGCAGATATTGGAAGTCATATTGAAAATATTATCTCTTATGTAACCGGTTTGAAAATAGAATCTCTTTGTGCTAATTTGGATATTTTTGTTGAAAGAAGAGCACTTGACGATAATGCAGAGGTTTTAGTCAAATATACCAGCGGGGCAAGCGGAATTTACTGGTGTTCGCAGGTGGCTATCGGGTACAATAATGGTTTAAAATTTCGTATATTGGGAGAAAAAGGGTCTGTAGAATGGGAGCAAGAAAACCCTGATTATTTAAAAGTTGCTTTTTATGGTCAGCCAGTTCAGATTTTATCTCGGGGGAGGGATAATTTATATCCTCTGGCTTTGAGAGTCTCTCGGCTCCCTGGAGGGCATCCCGAGGGTGTATATGAGGCTTTTGCTAATATCTATTCCAATTTTTCCGATGCCTTGCTGGCCAAAAAGGCGGGAAAAGCTTACCAGAATCAGAAGGAAATTGATTTTCCTACCTTTGAAGATGGCGCAAGAGGTGTCAGCTTCATTAATCTATGTGTGGAGAGCTCGCAAAGAGGAGCCTGTTGGATAAATCTATAAGAGAACAAGATGCCTCTTAATGGAAAATGATAGTCGGTAAATATAAATAGATGTAAAAGAATTAGAAAAAAGTAAATTATATTCTAAAAAATATAAGAAAAGATGGAGTAATTTATGAAAGAAAATGCGATTATAGGACAATTCGGAGGTCCAACTTCAGTAATTAATTCTAGTCTTTGCGGTCTTATTCACGAAGGTCTCAAATCTAATAAAATTAATAGAGTTCTTGGTATGAGATACGGAATTATAGGGTTTATGAAAGACGAAATCGTCGATTTAGGGGAAGAAGACCCTCAAGTAATTGAGGGATTGTGCAAAACTCCTTCATCTGCTTTAGGCTCATGTAGATATATATTAAAACAGAAAGATTTTCCTCTTATCTTGAGAAAACTTAAAAAATATAACATACATTATTTTTTTCTTATTGGCGGTAATGGTTCAATGGAAATCATTCGACAGGTAGAGAAATATTGTAATAAAAATGGTTATAAATTAAACGCAATTGGGATTCCAAAGACCGTAGATAATGACCTTTGTGGAACTGACCATTCTCCAGGCTTTGCCTCTGCGGCAAGATATGTTTGTCTTTCAGTTCAACAAGCAGGAAGACTTGCTCGGGATATGCAAAGTGTAGATAAGTATGTTATTTTACAAACTGTAGGCAGAAACACAGGTTGGTTGGCAGCATCTGCGGCATTGGTTAAAAAAAAGGCAGCTGATGCCCCCCATCTTATATATATACCGGAAAGACCAATATCTAGAAAAAGATTTATGTCAGATGTAAAAAAGTGTATTAAAAAATATGGTTGGGCTTTTATTGTATGTGGCGAAGGCATCATTTGGGAAGATAAAAGCTTTATAGCAAACCTTCAAATACAGGATAATTTTTCCGATATAGAATTTGGTGCAATGGGCGGTGGGAGTGCAGCACTAAATTTACATAAGTTAATTCATCAAGAAACTAATTACAGAGGAGAGTTCCAAATAACCGAATCTTTATCCATGTGTGCTATAGATAGGGCGAGCAAGGTTGACTTGGAAGAAGCCTATGCTTGTGGAGTTAAGGCAATCAAATTAGCCGAAGAAGGGTTTTCGGGAATTATGATTTCAATCCATCGTGTTAGTTCCTCTCCTTATAAAATTAAATTAAGCACTATTTCTCTTGATAAGGTTGCGGTAAATATAAAGCTGCTGGATAACAAATATATAAACCTTCAAGGGAATTTTGTGACTGATGAATATATAAAATATATCAAACCTCTTGTTGGTGAATTTCCTGAGTATAGTGAATTAAAATTTGAAAAAGTTAAATAAAATTTGCACCCCATTAGCTAAAGGAGAAAAAGATGAACCTGAAAGAGAATAAATATAACAAATATTTTTTAATAAAGGAAATGCTGGAGACAGCTGAAATAGTTAAAAATCTGGATATTGAAAAAATATTAACATTCAGGAAAGAAGTGAAAAAAGAGAGGATATTTATTACCGGAGAAGGTTCATCGCGTATCTTTCCGGCAAAAAAAATAATGTATGAAGCCCGGAAAAAAGGTTACAAAGAAGATTTTTATACAGATTGTGCAACTCAGGCACTTGAGTATAATCTATTGGATAGTACTGTATTTGTAGCATCTAATTCGGGAAAGACAAAAGAAGATTTAGAATTAATCCGGAAATTAAAAAAAGAAAACCATAATAATATTATAAGTATTATTGCAAGTGCCGGAACACCTGTAATGAATGAAACAAATATATCTTATCTATTAAGCTGTGGTAAAGAGAAAGCAGTAGCTGCCACAAAATCAGTAATAGAGCAAGCCCTTTTTTATGATTTATTATTTAAAAAGTTAAATGATATTCCATTGCCGGCTTTGGATAAATTAGGAAATTTAATAACTAAAGTTTTAAAAATGCCTATAGAAGAAGAGATAATAGAAACACTTATAAATACAAAATTTATTTATTTTACCGGAAGAAATAATGGAGTAGCAGAAGAACTAACCCTTAAAGCCAATGAAATCGCACGTAAGAAATCGGATTTTTTAGAGGGAACCTATGTTTTTCATGGCATTGAAGAGGTAATGAACACCGAAGAAGTGGTTGTAATTATTGATCCTTTTAAAGATGAAGAAGAAGTTTATAAAGAAATACTTATAGATGGAATAGGGCTAAAAGTCATTGCAATTTCTACAAGAAAAACAATATTTCCCACTATAGTAATTCCCGGGCATGGGGATTTCACAAATTATATTGAAATTGCAGCTGGTTGGAATCTACTGGTAGAAGTTGGAATAAATATAGGAGTTAATTTAGATAAAACCGAACGCGCCAGAAAAGTAGGGTATGAGTTCATGTGATAAGATGTAGGTTTGTCAGCCAAATCATTCGGTACTATATTTTGTATTTTAAAAAAATAAGAGGGATATATATAATGATTATCTCCCGAAAACCAACTATTTAATATTGCTCATTTGATTTAGGCAGTAAATCTAGTTTAAATAATGCATTTGAAAACGGGATAACTAAAATAGTTTGTATTACAAAAAAGTAGAGAGGTCTAATTTTGACCTATTCATTATCCTTTTTATTTATCTTTTGCAGTTTTGGCTGTTATTTTAAATTTCAAAAGAAACAAAGTCTTCTCCTGTTGAAGAAGTAACTATGCCGGTGTTTTCCGGACCTAATCATGGTAAACCATAGATTGATATTTTGCAAGAACTTTCTGAAGCAAGGTCCCCTTAAAACCGGTAGAATTATTTTTAATAAAAAAATTATTCCCTTTTCCATAAAAAAGGTTGACGTAAACGAAGTGTAAAAATTATTTGACAATTTTGATACGATATATGTATAATGTAAAAAGATAATAAATAGAATTAAGTTCTATAATATAGAAAGATAAGTAAATAAAAAACATTATTTAACTATGGTATCAATATACTATCTAGTAAAATATTAATTTAATTACTGTAATCAACCAAGATACTAAAACATTTCAATGTTTTTCACATGATAACTGTAAAAAATAGTAATTGAAGGTAGTACAAGGAGGAGGTAGTGTAGGTGAATAAAACCCTTAAGAGAATCGGTGAACTGGGAATTGTCCCAGTGGTTAAGATCGAAAAAGCCGAAGACGCTCTTCCTCTAGGAAAAGCACTTATTGCTGGTGATCTCCCTATAGCTGAAATTACTTTCAGAACTTCTGCTGCAGAAGAGTCAATTAAAACCTTAACTGGAGAACTCCCCAATTTTTTGGTTGGTGCAGGAACCGTACTGACTATCGAACAGACAAAAAAAGCAATTTCTGCCGGTGCTAAATTTATTGTATCCCCGGGCTTTAACCCTAAAGTAGTTGATTATTGTATCGAAAACGATATTCCAGTTACTCCCGGCATAAATAACCCAACTCAGATTGAGATGGCCTTAGAAAGAGGTATTAAGCTGGTAAAGTTTTTTCCTGCTGAAGCATCAGGAGGGTTATCACTTCTTAAATCTATGTCAGCCCCATATAACGAAATTAAATTTATTCCTACAGGAGGTATTACTCCAGATAACCTATGTGATTACCTGTCCCATCCCAAGGTACATGCCTGTGGTGGTAGCTGGATGGTAAAGTCCGAACTCATCTCTTCCGGTCATCTTTCCGAGATTACCAGAATTACCAAAGAAGCCATCTCCACCATGTTAGGTTTTGAATTTGCCCATCTGGGAATAAACGAGGAAACCAAAGATAAAGCCCTTAATTCTGCCAACCAACTTTCACATCTTTTTTATCTTCCCCTAAAAGAGGGAGCGACCTCTATTTTTGCCGGTTCAGGTTTTGAGGTTATGAAGAACCAATATTTGGGCAAACATGGTCATATTGCTATAGCCACTAATGATATATATAGAGCGATAGCCTACTTGAAAACGAAGGGCGTTTCAACACTTCATGAGACTGCCAAAGAGAAGGATGGTAAACTTAAAGCAATTTATCTAGATCAAGAGGTATCTGGATTTGCTATTCACCTTTTGCAAAAATAACTTTAACAAGGGAGAAGATAGTGAAAAAATATATTACTTTTGGCGAAATTATGTTGAGGCTAAAACCATCAAATCACGAAAGATTCTTCCAGAGCCCTCTCCTGGAAGCTACTTTTGGAGGAGGGGAGGCAAATGTAGCAGTGGGTTTAGCCCAATTTGGTTTAAACGTTGCCTATGTTTCTGTAATCCCTGATAATCCAATCGGAGATGCTTGTATTGGAGAATTAAAAAAACAGGGAGTTGATACTTCGCTTATTGTAAGAAAAGGAAACAGATTGGGTATCTACTTTTTGGAGGCCGGAGCCAATCAGAGACCATCCAAGGTTATCTACGATCGTTCTCATTCAGCTATTGCTGAGACAAAACCCGGTGATATTAACTGGGACAAGATATTTGACGGAGCAAGCTGGTTTCATATTTCTGGAATTACTCCGGCTATTTCTCTTTCAGTATCAGTTCTTTCCATGGAAGCGGTAAAAAAAGCTAGAGAAAAAGGTATTACTGTCTCCTGTGATCTTAATTTTAGAAAAAAGTTATGGAAGTATGGAAAATCTGCTCCTGAGGTAATGGGTGAATTAGTTAAATATGTTGATATTGCCATGGGAAACGAAGAAGACTGCCAGAAGTCTCTTGGGATCAAAGCGGATATAGATATAGAATCAGGAAAGCTTAAAGTAAATAAATATCAAGAACTCACGGATAAAATTCTTGATTTATATCCCAATATCAAAAAAATTGCCATAACCTTAAGGGAAAGCTATTCTGCAAACTACAACGGATGGTCAGCAGTGCTTAATAATCGAAAGGAATTCCTTATTTCGAAAAAGTACGAAATTCGTAACATCATAGATAGAGTAGGAGGAGGAGATACTTTTTCAGCAGGGCTCATTTATGGTTTCAACCATTTAAACAATGATCAGGAAACTCTGGAATTCGCAGTAGCAGCATCTTGCCTTATGCATTCTATTCCCGGTGACCTACCTTTGCTTTCAGTTGAGGAAGTAAAAAGCTTGGCTGGGGGAGCAGGGTCAGGGAGAGTACAAAGGTAAGACTATTGATTAATTCTAATTGATTTAAATTTGTTAATATTTTTTAAGGTAATCAAGGTGGTTTTAGTTAGCAAGTTTGGATTTTTTAGGTAATGTAATAGAGATATAAAAATAGAATAAAAATTGAAGGTAGAATACAAAGTGAAAAAAATAAATCCGAATTATCCCGTAAAAGTTTTAGATAAAAGCCTTTCCATTTTGGAAACCTTGCTTCAAAGGGGTTCTTTGATGAGTATAACAGAAATTAGTAATAAATTAGAAATGTATCCTAGTACTGTTCATCGAATATTAGATACCTTAAAAAGTAGAGGATATGTAGAACAAGAACCTCAAAATCAAAAATACCAACTTGGACTAAAGCTTGTTGAACTAGGTATGGCTAAATTCCATAAGATTGACCTGATAGAGGAAGCCATTCCTTTTTTAAAGGAACTAGTAAATCAATGTAACGAAACAGTTCACTTGGGTATTTTTGATCAAGGAAAAGTCCTTTACTTAGCCAAAGAAGAGCCCGACCAAAATATTAGAATGGTATCTCAAGTAGGAAAAAGAGCACCAGTATACTCTACATCTTTAGGTAAAATACTTTTAGCTTATCTTCCAAAAGATGAGAGAAAGGTGGTTACAGATAAAATAAAGTACACATCCTTTACTAAAAATACTATAAATAATAAAGAAAAATTAGAAGAAGAGCTTGATAAAGTAAAAAAACAAGGTTTTGCTTTGGATAGGGAAGAAAACGAAAAAGATGTTTGTTGCACAGCTGCTCCTATCAGAAATTACCAAGGAAAAGTAATTGCTGCTATCAGTATTTCTAGTCCAGTATATCGTATTAATATTAAGAAACAAAAGTGTTTGAGAGAAAATATTGTTAGAATAAGTAGAAAAATATCTAAAAGGTTGGGCTATAATGGAAAATAAGGAAATATCAAGTTGGAAAATAATAAAAAATAATTTAAAAGAAGCATTAAAAGAAGGCAAAAATGTTTTTGGTCCTTTTATGAAATTTACTGATCCAGCAGCTGTGGAAATTATAGGATTTGCCGGATTTGACTTTGTAATCATTGATGCAGAACATGGGCCTATCTCCATGCAAAGTGCTCAAAATATGATAAGGGCTGCTGAAACTGCAAATATTACTCCCATTATTCGAGTAAGTAGCAATGATGAGGCTTTAATTTTAAGAGCATTGGATATCGGAGCGCAAGGGATAGAAATTCCTCAGGTTAACAGTAAGTCTCAGGCAATAAAAGCAGTAAAATCAGTTAAGTACTCCCCTCAGGGTGAGCGTGGAGTCTGTCGATATGTTCGTGCTGCGAATTATTCTTCCATGGATAAATTTGAATATTTTAAATCTGCCAATGAAGAAACCATGATTATTGCTCATATAGAAGGGGTTGAAGGTATAAATAATTTAGATGAAATATTATCGGTTCCCGGTATAGATGTTATTTTTATTGGTCCCTATGACCTTTCTCAATCTTTAGGTATTCCAGGGCAAGTTAACAACTCCTTAGTAGTGAAAAAGATGAAAGAGGTAGTTTTAAGGTGCAAGCAAAATAAAATTGCCGTGGGAACCTTTGCAGATGATGTAGAAACAGCTAAATCTTGGATTTCATTAGGCGTTCAATATATGGCTTTTTCCGTTGATGTAGGCATTCTTTATAGTGCCAGTAATTCTATCGTAAATAAATTAAAAAAATAGATTTATTGTTAAAATATACAAAGATATTTCAACATACCAATAAAATATAAACAGAAAGAAAAAAAATAAAGAAAGTGAAGAAAATCATCAATATCTAAATATTTGAAGATCTAAAAGTTAGCTTTTTATTTTGTTTATTGTTCTGGTAAATAGAAAAGCCATTTTATTACAATTAAAATAATAGAAAGAAGGTTACAACATGGTTGATTATAATGCGTTGGGAGTAAAAAAGATTATTAATGCGGCCGGCACTTATACCGTATATGGTGGTTCTTTAATTTCACCAGAAGTAATTAATGCAATGGAGGTTGCTTCGCAAAATTTTGTAGATATTGACGAATTAATAAAAAAAACAGGTAAATATATCGCAAAACTAGTTGATTCCGAAGCAGCACTAATTACCGCGGGAGCAGCTGCTGGCTTAACACTATCAGCTGCTGCATGTATGGCCGGCTCTAAACAAAAGGACATAAAGGCACTTCCTAATACGGAAGGCATGAAAAATGAGATAATTATAATGCGATGCCACCGTAATCCATATGATGATGCAATGATATTGGCTGGAGCTAAACTTATAGAAATTGGGAATGCTATTGAAACACATCCTTGGGAGCTTGAAGCTGCAATAGGGGAAAAGACAGCTGCGGTAGCCTTTTTTGTTCAATCAGAAATGCTGGAAGCTTCTCTTCCATTGACTAAAGTTATTGAGATGTCTCATGCAAAAAATATTCCTGTGATAGTTGATGCTGCAGCAGAGTTACCCCCTCTTGAAAATCTAAAAAAATTTACAGGAATGGATGCAGATATTGTTTTATTTAGTGGAGGAAAGGATTTTCGTGGCCCGCAATCCAGTGGATTAATGTTAGGTAAAAAAGATATTGTTGATATTTGTCGTTTACATGGGTATCCACACCATGCTATTGGAAGGCCAATGAAACTAGACAAAGAAACAATTATGGGATTTGTAAATGCCCTTGAATTATATTTAAAGGAGAACCATCAAAAACGAATAGAGAAATGGGAAAAACAAGCTCAACGAATTTTTAAAGGTCTTGGGAGTATTCCACATGTTCAAGTTTTACAAGGATATCCTACACAACCTTTAACACAGCCTGCTACAATTCCTCGTGTTTATGTTAAATTTGACGAAAAATTTTTAAGAGTAACAAAAGAGGATATTGCTAAAGAGTTATATCAGGGAAACCCTCGTATTGCAATTGTTGTTGAAAAAAATTATTTAACCTTTAATCCTCATATGCTTGGTGAGGGAGAAGAAAATCTAGTAATCGAGAGGATGAGAGAAATTATGAAAAAATATAATAAAAGAATATTTGAGAATTAAAAATAAAAGTAATTTTTCTTTTTTGCATTTAAGAATTTTTAGGATTATAAATAATATTAATATGGAGAGTGAATATTAATGAAAATTGAGCATAAGATAAAAGAACTTGGTTTGATTCTACCAGAAGCACCTAAACCAGTGGCTGAGTATATACCTGCTAAAAAAATTGGTAATCTAGTTTTTACTTCCGGTCAAGGTCCTATAAAAGATGGGAAGTTTATTTATGTGGGGAAAATAGGTGGAGAGGTAAGCTTAAAAGAAGGATATGAGTCTGCAAAAATAT
>JABUBN010000392.1_pt1 | contig 12916 bp, 10 predicted proteins | sample 7240341 | NCBI WGS metagenome assembly JABUBN01 (sample SAMN07256345, study PRJNA390944) | subsurface metagenome | isolation source: Methane hydrate marine sediment | place: Pacific Ocean: Eastern North Pacific, ODP site | reverse complement strand
ATTTATACACCACCAATTTCGGAGTGTAACTACCGGGTAGCTGATAGGTATACGCCAGTGTATCATCTTTTGTGCCACTACTTATTCCATCACCGAAAAACCAAACGAGCGAATCGGAATTTATGGATTCATTCCTAAAAAGATACATTGCCGGCGCCGAGCGGTTCTCTAAATCATAATTGCCTTCGTCACCATAAATATCATAGTATCTTTCACTTTTATCGGGATAATATGTTATGTCATTTAAATGAAGATATTCTCTGCTAAATTCCGCATGGGGTTGAGACGACTCATGAAAAGCAGAATCCTTGCGTATCAACCCAAATTTATCTTCAACTTCCACAACATACCAGGTGTCTTCCCAGTATGGACGTTCGACTGCAACTGAGAGGTAATCATTGGTAAGTCTCTGAAAAACATTCATAGTAAAATCGGGATCGGGATTTGCATACCAATCAACCATTGCTTCATTAAAGCCTGCCGTATAAAAAATTTGATTATGATTTTCAGGGTGATAATAATACATTTCCGAACTATCAATTGTCGCAACTATTTTGGCTATTAATCCGCAACGTATGTTAGCATCCAATATTTTCCTTTCTTCATCTGTCGAAGTAATTCGTACATTATAATCATTGATCAATGCCCAGCACCTCAAGGTGTCATCAACACCCGCACCTGCAATATTCACCCTGTATCCCATTGGTTCAGTAATAACAACGCCGGAAATTGTATCTTCCTCTGATTTCAAGGATACATAACCGTTCAGATCCGGATTATAAAAATCCCAGGTAAATACCACGCTATCACCATTTGGTGAACGGGCTTCAATGTATTTATCAGGATTATTGCTATTGAAAATAAAAATGGAATCAGTTTTACCTGCAATCTTATACTCAGTGGTATCAACATAATTGGCCGAACCCGGAAGCAACTGTGCATTTGCATTAAAGGTAAGGATTAAAAAAACTGTTGTATGAAGATATGGGTTGAAAATCCGCATTTCTGATTGTTTACTTTGAAATAACTTTTAAAATACCCTTTTAGTATATTCAAAACTGCAATGATATAAAATTAAGTGACTCTATCAAAGCCGGAGACAACCAGAAGCAGTTAATTACCACAGGAATTCTTCTATGCGCTCATTCAGACATTTTATTTTTTTATCTGTTTATAATTTGTTTTTCTTTTGTTATGAATTCCTGAAATTTGTTACAATGTTGAATTCTATTTAAAAAAACTTCACCAGGTGCCTTTTAGCACTCATTACAAATTCTAACTTTGATGTTCTAAAATTTTGCAGGAGTGAGTTCACTTTTTAAGGATTTGAATCAGGCACAGAAAAAAGCTGTAGAAAATACACTGGGTCCCTCCCTGGTTATAGCCGGTGCAGGAGCAGGGAAAACACGTGTCTTAACCTACCGTATTGCTTATCTCCTGGAGAAAGGTGTTGTGCCTTCAACGATTCTGGCATTAACTTTTACTAACAAAGCAGCCAGAGAAATGAAGGAGCGCATCAACCAGCTTCTTGGTGATGATATTGCACGGTATTTATGGATGGGTACCTTTCACTCAATGTTTGCCCGCATACTTCGAAAAGAAGCCGATAAACTGGGATATCCTTCAGCTTTTACTATATATGATACAGATGACTCAAAAAGTCTGATACGATCAATTATCCGGGAGCTTCAGCTGGATGATAAAATCTATAAGGCCAATGAGGTGTTAGGCCGCATCTCTTCAGCAAAGAACAACCTTATCACACCACAGATTTACTACAACACTTCCAAATTCAGAGAACGTGATAAAATCGCACGTCGGCCAATGCTTGGTGAAATATTCAAAATGTATGCCTCAAGATGCAGAAAAGCAGGAGCAATGGATTTTGACGATCTTCTATTATACATCAACATATTGTTTAGAGATTTCGCCGACATCCTGCAAAAGTATCAGGAAAAGTTCCGCTACATACTTGTCGATGAATACCAGGATACGAATTATGCACAATATCTGATCGTCAAGCGGCTGGGAGAACTGCATAAAAATGTTTGTGTGGTGGGAGATGACGCACAGAGTATTTACTCTTTTCGGGGAGCCAAAATTGAAAATATACTGAATTTCAAAAATGACTATCCAGATTACAACCTCTTTAAATTAGAACAAAACTACAGGTCTACTCAAAGCATTGTAAATGCAGCAAACAGTATAATCCAAAAAAATCGGGGGCAGATACAAAAAACAGTTTTCTCCAAGAACAAACAAGGCGATAAAATAAAGGTTGTCAAAGTTCTCACTGATATTGAAGAAGGATTCTTTGTATCCAATTCCATACTCGATACCATGCTTCTCGAACGATTAAATTATAATGACTTTGCTATTCTTTATCGAACCAATGCTCAATCCAGAATCTTTGAAGAAGCCCTGCGAAAACGAAATATCCCTTATAAAGTATATGGAAGTATCTCCTTTTATCAACGTAAGGAAATTAAAGATATGCTTGCCTATCTGCGACTTCTGGTTAATTCGGATGATGATGAAGCACTTAAACGAATCATAAACTATCCTGCCCGGGGCATAGGAAAAACCACACTAGGTAAGCTCGAAGAAACTGCTAGTTCACATGAAATAAGCATTTGGAAAGTACTGGTGAATATTGAAAAACATGCTTCTGCATTTAGTCGGGGTACTGTTTCCAGATTAAGCAGTTTTGTGGATTTTATATCTGAAAACAAACAAAAAGTAAAAACCCAAGATGCTTATGAGATAGCACTGCATATTGCTTCTGTAACCGGTATACTTAAAGAACTGCACAATGGAAACACTCCTGAAGAACGAAGCAAATACGAGAACCTTGAAGAACTGCTCAACGCGATACATGATTTCGTTGATAATGCGAAAGAAGAAGGGGAACCTGTAACTCTTGACCACTATTTGGAAGATATTGCTTTATTGACTGATTTCGATAAAGAAAAGGAAGAAGATAGAAACAGGGTGAGTATTATGACAATGCATTCTGCCAAAGGCCTTGAATTCAGCCATGTATACATTGCCGGTGCCGAAGAAGAACTGTTTCCATCCCGAATGTCCTTAGATAATGCACATAACCTGGAAGAGGAAAGGCGCTTATTTTATGTAGCTGTAACCCGTGCAAAAAACAAAGTAACTATAAGTTACACTCAATCGAGATACAAGTGGGGTGTACCTGCCGACTGTCAACCCAGTCGATTTATAAGAGATATTAACGAAGATTTTATCGACTGGCCCGATGATCCTCAAAAGACAATACAACTTCCCGCAGAACATAGGCGCTCAAAACACTACAAACCAGAATTTAAAACTAAAAGTGGTACTTTTATTTCATCCGGTAATAAACTTACACCCATTAACAGTGCTGCCAGCTCAAAAAAAATTGTAATCACTCCTGCCAATCCTAATTTTAGGCCTTCTGATCCTGATACAATTCAATCAGGTATGCTTATTGAACATCAGCGCTTTGGGAAAGGTAAGGTTATACATATAGAAGGTGAAATACCAAATAAGAAGGCCACAGTATTCTTCCAGCAAATGAAACAGGAAAAACAACTTCTTCTTAAATTCGCAAAACTCAGGATTTTGGACTAAAGGGCACCTCTAAAAACTACTTTTTATTACGAGCGGCTACAAAACACCAGCACTTCGTTGTCGGGCAAAATCTATCCTCACCTTAGTGCTGCTATGTCTGTGGAATATTTTACACTCCGCCTTGTTCTACTATTTTACGCTTGCTCTCATGTACAAAACCAGTTCTTAGAAGTGCCCTAAGGATAAATCTCCATAAATATGCTGCAGCCCTTTATCTGTTCTATTTGATCACTAAAGTATTTTCTACATTTGATTGGTAAAATATTTCTCTTAGATTTGTAATTAATTCTCTCAATGTTTTTTATTGTCCTGATGATATAGATTTTTCTTTATTTGAAAGATTATTTTTAGTATTTCACTGTAATAAATTACTTTTTGTAAAAAATATATTCCTATGAGTTTTGATTATAACGCAAGCAGAAAGCAACTTGTATTGCCTGAGTATGGCCGAAATATACAGAAAATGGTCGATTATATTAAATCAGTAGAGGATCGTGAAGAAAGAAACCGACTGGCCAATGCCATCATATCAATAATGGGTAATTTAAATCCGCATCTCAGGGATATCAACGACTTCAAACATAAGCTATGGGATCATCTGGCCATCATTGCAAATTTTGAGCTTGATATTGATTATCCCTACGAAGTTCCAAAAGCTGAAATGTTTCAGACGCCCCCCAGAAATGTCAATTATGGCATTCATAATATAAGATACAGACACTATGGAAAATCTATCGAACTTATGGTGGATGCTGTTTGTGAGATGCCTGAAGGTAGTGAAAGAGAGAGATTAATCAATATTATGGCCAATCACATGAAGAAATCTTATCTCACCTGGAATCGCGATACCGTAAATGATGAAGTTGTATTAGCCGACTTAAAAAAATTGTCGAAAGGACGTATAAATACAGAAAACATCAAACTCAATGAGACACGAGAGATAATGGGCAAGAAAAGGAACAAAAGAAATATGAGAAAGAAATAATTATTGTATGATCCATGAGTTCGTTTCAAATCGATGGTGGTTATAAATTAAAGGGTACCCTGGTGCCGCAGGGAGCTAAGAACGAAGCACTTCAGGTAATATGCGCAGCACTACTCACAGGCGATGAGGTAGTTATTGATAATATTCCTGATATAATTGATGTAAAGAACCTTATTTTACTTCTGCAAAACTTGGGTGTTGAGGTCAAACAGCCAAGCTCAACCAGCTATAGTTTCAAAGCTCATACTATCGATCTTGAGTATCTGCTTTCTGAAGATTATTCAAAAAAAAGCGTGAGCCTGAGAGGTTCTGTAATGATTATCGGACCTCTTTTAGCCCGTTTTGGAAAAGGATACATACCCAAACCCGGAGGAGATAAAATAGGTCGCCGCCGACTTGATATTCATTTCAACGGTTTTATTGATCTGGGAGCCGAATTTATTTACAACCAAAAAGATGACTATTATACCGTCACGGCCAAAAAACTTCGTGGAGCCAATATGTTGCTGGAGGAAGCCTCGGTAACAGGAACTGCTAATCTTGTAATGACGGCTGTTATGGCCAAAGGTATCACTACGATCTATCATGCTGCATGTGAGCCTTATATCCAGCAATTGTGCAAGATGCTTAATAATATGGGAGCAAAGATCTCCGGTATCGGATCTAATCTTCTTTCCATTGAGGGCACCGATAAGCTTCATGGTTGCAAACATACACTCCTGCCAGACATGATAGAGATTGGTAGTTTTATTGGACTTGCTGCCATGACAAGCTCAGAGATCACCATTAAGAATGTTAAGTACGAAAATCTTGGAATTATACCACGTTCATTTCAGAGACTTGGAATATATTTTGAACTACACAACGATGATATATATATCCCATCCCAGGATCATTACGAAATAGAAACATTTATCGATGGTTCAATTATGACTATCGACGATGCACCATGGCCGGGCCTTACTCCTGACTTGCTAAGTGTTATTCTTGTTGTTGCAACGCAGGCCAAAGGAAGCATCCTGATTCATCAAAAAATGTTCGAAAGCCGACTGTTCTTCGTTGATAAGCTTATTGACATGGGTGCCCAGATTATTCTTTGCGATCCTCACAGAGCAACAGTCATCGGACTGGATAATAGAGTTAAACTTCGTGCCACCACAATGACATCACCCGATATCCGGGCGGGTGTGGCTCTGCTGATTGCAGCGCTATCAGCCGAAGGTAAAAGTATTGTTCAGAATATAGATCAGATTGACCGTGGTTATGAAAATATTGATAAAAGACTAAATGCCATTGGAGCAAAGATCACACGGATTAATGACTGCATCTAAAGTTTTCATTGAATGGACAGGTATATTGTATTATTTATCAGTATAGTCTTTTTGACAGGATGTGCAAATTCAGAGAGAAAAGCAAAGAAAGCTGAGTTATCTGTTGTTGAGGGACTTAAAATTGGAAACCGCGCCCCCGAATTAGCTAATTACAATCCTGAAGGTACACTGATCCCGCTATCATCATTGAGAGGTAAAATAGTTCTTATAGACTTTTGGGCATCATGGTGTCTGCCCTGCCGGCGTGAAAATCCATCTCTTGTTAATACCTATAAAAGGTACAAGGATAAAAATTTTAAAAACAACCATGGGTTTACTATTTACAGTGTCTCATGCGACAGGGAAAAACAGGCATGGATAAACGCCATTGAACAGGACAATCTTTTTTGGGAAAATCATGTCAGTGATCTTAAAGGATGGAATGCAGAAGCTGCAATTATTTATAATATCAACACTATCCCTTCAAGTATTCTGATTGATGGAAATGGTATTATTTTAGCCTGGAATCTGAGAGGTGAACAGTTATCTCAAATGCTTGAATCTCTTTTAGAATAGTTAATTTTTAACAAAATATTCTTATTATCTGTCAATTTGACCGTAAATCTTTGTTGGCAAGTATTTTGACAAAGATTGGCCATTGCTTCTGTGTAAATTAATAACCATAAGATAAAGATGAGTAAGAAAACAACGAAAACTGCTGGTGAAACAAAAAACAAGAATGTCTTCGAAGAAAAAAAATCAGGTACAAAAAAGCAGCAAGTGAAAGATACATATAAGAATAAATCAGAAGAGAAAGACATTAAGGCAGAAGTTGAAGAAGAAGTTGTTAAAAGAGCTGAAGATAAGTCAGATGCTCCTGTATCAAAGATTAACAAGGTAAAACAGGAGGCAGCTGAATGGCATGATAAATATTTGCGATTATCGGCAGAGTTTGATAATTACCGCAAACGGACCCTGAAAGAAAAAGCTGATTTGATCAGACTTGCAAATGAAGAACTATTGAAAGATATTTTGTCTGTGGTTGATGATTTTGAAAGAGGTCTGGATACTATTGATAAATCTGATGATCTGGAAGCGTTAAAAGCAGGTATTCATTTGATTTACAGCAAGTTCAGTGATTTTATTAAACAGAAGGGTCTTAAAGAGATCGAAGCACTGGAAAAGCCTTTTGATATTGACTACCATGAAGCTATGACAAAAATACCAGCCTCTTCTGAAAAACTAAAAGGCAAAGTAGTAGATGTTATTGAAAAAGGCTATCTGCTTAATGACAAAGTAATTCGCTATGCAAAAGTTGTGGTAGGAGAATAAGCATAGCAATCTGAAAAAACAATCTGATGGAAAAAAGAGATTACTATGAAGTATTGGAAATATCGAAGAACGCTTCAGAAGATGAAATAAAGAAAGCATACAGAAAACAGGCTTTGAAGTTCCATCCTGATAAAAATCCGGGTGATAAACAAGCAGAGGAGAAGTTTAAGGAAGCTGCTGAAGCTTACGAAATATTACGTGACCCACAAAAAAGGCAACGTTACGATCAATTCGGACACGCAGGAGTAAGTGGTGCAGCCGGAGGTGGATTCTCGGGTGCAGGGATGACGATCGAGGATATTTTTAATCAATTTGGTGATATTTTTGGGGATTTTGGCGGTTTTGGTGGATTCGGTTTTGGAGGAAGCAGAAGCAGAAGTTCGCGAAGAGTTAATAAAGGGAGTAATCTTAGGGTAAAGGTTAAACTTAGTCTTGAAGAAATAGCAAAAGGCGTTGAGAAAAAAATAAAGGTAAATAAATATATTTCATGTAGCACCTGCAGCGGAAGCGGAGCTCGTCGTAACGATGGCATCCTTTGAAATCTCTTTTTTTGGCTGACCATACTCTGCGCATACCATTTCATTGAAATGTTCAGCCAGTATCGGAATATCCTCCAATCGTTCGTTTAATGAAGGCACCTGTATTAAAATAACACTCAGGCGATGATATAAATCTTCACGGAAGGTTTTATTACCGATCTCAACCTTCATATCCTTGTTTGTTGCTGCTATTACTCTTACATCAACATTGATGTCTTTATCGCTTCCCACCCTGGATATTTTATTTTCCTGAAGCGCACGAAGTACTTTTGCCTGGGCTGCAAGGCTCATATCACCAATCTCATCGAGAAAGATCGTTCCTCCCTGTGCCTGTTCAAATTTACCTATACGCTGTTTGTGTGCCGATGTAAAGGCGCCTTTTTCATGTCCGAATAGTTCACTTTCGATAAGTTCTGAAGGTATGGCAGCACAATTGACTTCGACAAACGGATCTGAGGCACGTTCACTTTTTTCGTGCAGTTCGCGTGCAACCAGCTCTTTTCCCGTGCCATTGGCCCCGGCAATCAGCACACGGGCATCTGTGCCGGCCACTTTATCGATCATCTCCTTGACTTTCATGATGGCTTTCGACTGGCCTATGATCTCGTACTGTTTGTTGATCTTTTTCTTCAGGCGTTTTGTCTCTACCACCAGATCGTTTCTCTCAAGAGCATTCTTTATGGTGACTAACAGGCGATTCAAATCAAGGGGTTTCTCAATGAAATCGTATGCCCCTTTTTTTATGGCATCGACAGCCGTATCAATGTTGCCATGTCCTGATATCATAATAACCGGAACTTCAGGATTGATTTCTTCTATTTTTGAAAGCACTTCCAGCCCATCCATATCAGGCATCTTAATATCACACAATATTACATCATAGCTATTCTGAATGAAAAATTCTATTCCACTCGGTCCATCTTCTGCAAGCTCTACCTGGTGTTTTTCATATTCCAGTATGTCCTTGAGGGTGTTCCTTATGCTTTTTTCGTCATCAATTACTAAAACGCTGGCCATAAGTTTAATTTTTGATCAGTTGATAAATGACTCCTTCTTTCAATGAGAAATTTGACTGGATTATGGTATCGATTTCCAGTTTTTCGATGATAAATTTAACAAAAAGACAGGCCAAAACAATCATTTCAATACGCATGGGTTCCAGCCCCTTCATTTGTCGTCTTTCTTCAATGGTTGAATGAATTAATCTCTCGTAGAGATCATCGAATTCTCTGTTTGATATCCGGATCGATCTTGGATACAATGCTGATTCGGGTTCAAAATCACCTCCTTCGGCCTGAATCATGGCAACAAAGGTTTCAAATGATCCGGATGTTCCAAGAAGGATTTTGACTTCGTATTTTTTTGTCTGGTCAATCAGATCTGCAATTTCTTCAGACAGGTATTTTTTTATAGATTCAATTTCAGTTGAGGTGATCGGATCGGAAGGTATAAATTTTTCAAGTAACCGGGCTATCCCCAGATCATAACTCCGTTTCCAGAATATTTCCCGGTTATTCGCAATGATAAGCTCGTTGCTTCCTCCTCCAATGTCAAGTATCAGATATTTCTTCCTGGTCATTTGCAGGGTTTGTCGAACTCCATAATAGATAAGCTCTGCCTCTCTATCGCCCGAGATAATTTCCACGTCTATTCCGGTATTCTTTTTGATAGTTGAAATGAACTGATTGCCTTTTTTTGCGGAGCGTAATGCAGATGTGCCAAAGGCGAAAGTTTTTTCAACATTCAGCATGCGAATGGTTTTATAATGCTTGTTTACTGCATCGATCCCACGATCGAAGGCTTCCGGGATAATTTCTCCACGATTGATCCCTCCTTCTCCAAGTTTTACGGGAAGTTTACTGCTGTGCAAAATCTGAAAAGAATCAATACCATTTTGCTCAGCTATCACAAGATTGAAAGTATTCGTTCCAAGATCCAAAACTGCAACACGCGAAGCCATATCATTGATACATTAATAAAGAGTAAAAATACGAATCTCGGATTGAATTAAACTATAGATTTAGAAATTAGAAGGACAATAAGACCAAAGAATAAGCCTTAATCCTTATAGGTAAGCCATTTAATTAATTCCTTATACGTTATCTTCTTTCCATACATTAAGATGCCTGTGCGGTATATTTTTGCTGCTAACCAGGTGATGAACAGGAATGTAACAACCAGTAAAGCCATAGAGAGAATAACTTCACCTAATGGAGGTTGGAAGGGAATTCGGGCCATCATCACAACAGGAGATGTAAAAGGGATCATAGAAAACCAGAATACCAACTGGCCTTCAGGATTGGTAATAGCATTTATCATTACAAAAATACTAAGGATCAAAGGTATTGTAACCGGAAGCATAAATTGCTGTGTGTCGGTTTCACTATCTACAGCAGAACCTATTGCAGCAAACATAGCCCCGTAAAGCAGATATCCCCCGATAAAATAGAAAAGAAACACCCCAAGCATGTATAAATAGTCACCCAGATTAAGCAGACTCATGATATCAGTAAATTCTGATTCCTTTCCGGCAATGCCAATGTTGGAAGGGGTTTCAGCAGGCGAAGAACCAATATTCTCTGATACGAATTCATTGTTTTGAAGCGGTACCTGATCTTTGGAATAATAGTTGAGAGCAAACTGATAAATCCCGATAGTCAAAATTACCCATGCCATGAATTGAGTCAGGGCCACCAATGCAATTCCTGATATCTTTCCCATCATCAATTGAAAAGGACGGACGGATGTTATGATTACTTCAACAATCCTGTTTGTTTTTTCTTCAACAACTCCGCGCATTACCTGTGCACCGAAGAAAAATATAAAAAAGTAGATAAGAAAACCTGCTGCATAGCCAATTCCACGCTTCAGGTCCACCAGCTTTTGCTCTTTGAACTCACCTTTATCGTATTTATTGGTCTTGAGGGTGATTGTTGGTTTTAAGGCTTTTATCTCTTCTGGCAATAAATTTAAACTAAGAAGATTCTTATCATACAGGAAATTCTCAAGCGATTGGGTGATATGCATTTCAGTTCCCAGGCTGGGTTGTTTTTTTACATACAGCTCTACCTCTCCCTCTTGTTTGTTTAACAGACTTTGTGGCAATACCAGAATACCGTAATATTCGGTATGCTCAATCAGCATCTCAATTTCATTGTATTCCAAATTACTCAGGTAATCGAATTTCAGGTTTTCATTTTCCGGCATAACGTCCTTAAATTTCAACAGTGAATCCGGAACCGGATGATGGGATTCATCAAATTCTGCAATACCAATGGTTTTTGCGCCACTGTCTTCAAGTTTGGTTAGCCATATAGGGAGGATCATAAAAGCAGCAAACAGAACAGGCCCAAGTATTGTCATAACAATAAATGATTTTTTCCTCACCCTTGTAACGTATTCACGCCTGATGATATGAGATATCTTATTCACTGCCGTTGTGTTTATTGTTATCACTTACCGCTTTAATAAATACCTCATTCATAGTGGGAAAAACCTCTCTGAATGAGTTAACAGTAACCGAATGAATAGCAAGTTGCAAAAGTTCATTTCCTTTGTTGGGATTGGACAGATGTATTAAAGCCCGAAATTTTCCATCATGTACGGATTTCAATTCGGTAAGACTAAAATTCCCATCAAACTTTTTTTTCAAACTATCCGGATCGCCTTCGAATTCGAGTTCATAACTATTTGATTTGAATTGCGTCTTTATTTCATCCACTCTTCCTTCAAGGATAGTCCTGGAATTATCTATGAGGGAAATATAATCACAAAGCTCTTCAACAGAGGCCATATCGTGTGTGGAAAAAATAATGGTTGTGCCCTTTTCTTTAAGATCAAGCACTTCATTTTTAAGCATGTTTGCATTAACCGGGTCGAAGCCTGAGAAAGGTTCATCGAAGATCAGAAGTTTCGGTTCATGGAGTATGGTAATAATAAATTGTACCTTCTGGGCCATACCTTTGGATAACTCTTCAACTTTTTTATTCCACCAGTCGATCATTTCAAATTTTGTGAACCAGTGCTTGAGCTTTTTCATGGCATCACGTTTTGTGAGACCTTTAAGCTGAGAGAGATACAGGGCTTGTTCACCAACTTTCATTTTCTTGTACAACCCACGTTCTTCAGGAAGATAGCCAATTTGCAACAAATCATCTCGCGTATACTCTTTTCCCATAAACTTTAAAATTCCACTATCCGGAGCTGTAATTTTATTGATAATCCTAATTAATGTTGTTTTTCCTGCCCCGTTAGGTCCCAGCAATCCGTAAATACTTCCTTCCGGAACATGTATAGATACATTATTAAGTACGATATTGCCAGTGTAGCTTTTGTCTATATTGAGCGCTTCAAAAAAGGGCATGTTTTATTCCATGTAAATTGTTAAGGGCTATTCGAAGTAATTACGTATTCTTTCAAAAAATCCTTTTTCAGCCTTACTTGGATCTGGTTTGAAGTTTTCGGAAGCATTAAATTTTTCAACCAATTTTTGTTCTTCCTTAGTCAAATTATCGGGCACCCAGACGTTGATACTTACAAGGAGATCTCCTTTGCCATATCCATTAATATCAGGAATTCCTTTACCACGCAAACGTAGTATTTTTCCTGGTTGTGTACCGGGTTCGATGCGGATTTTAACTCTCCCGTCAATGGTAGGTATTTCCAGAGTTGTACCAAGTGCAGCATCCGGAAAACTTAGAAAAAGATGGTACAATAAATCATTTCCATCGCGTATTAAATCAGGATGTTTGTGCTCTTCTACCAGGACAAGTAAATCACCATTTATACCTCCCCTGCGGGCAGCATTACCTTTGCCTGAGACATTCAATTGCATACCTTCTGCCACACCTGCAGGTATATTGATCTTTATGATTTCCTCACCTTTAACGATACCCTCGCCATGACAAGCTGTACAACGATCCTTAATAATTTTTCCTTCTCCATTGCAATTCGGACATGTAGATGTTGTTTGCATCTGTCCAAGAAGAGTATTCGTGACCCTGGTGACATGTCCTGAACCGCGGCATGTATTACAAGTTGAATAGCCATCATTACGACGAGCTCCGCTTCCGCTGCAGGTGCTACATGAAATATATTTATTTACCTTTATTTTTTTCTCAACGCCTTTT
>JABUBN010000390.1_pt1 | contig 12980 bp, 13 predicted proteins | sample 7240341 | NCBI WGS metagenome assembly JABUBN01 (sample SAMN07256345, study PRJNA390944) | subsurface metagenome | isolation source: Methane hydrate marine sediment | place: Pacific Ocean: Eastern North Pacific, ODP site | reverse complement strand
AAATTCATCGTGAAACACAAGACATCTTCACCAGAAATTATGACTCGTTGTAGCTATGCTAAATTATTTAATTCGCCATAAATAGTATAATTTTTAATTTCTCTTCTCATGATTATCTATTTATTATCAAATATTTCAATCTGAAAGGTAAATTCAGAGTCTCGTTCCATTGAAAATTCCATGGATTATTCTCTTCCTCCCCCGTGGCGTCCACTCCTACAAAAGTGAGTGTGAAATTTATTAAAAAATAATTTGACCAAAAAATTTTTATTTTAAAAGCAACATTAGTCTTATAAGGCAGGAATTATAGAATTGAAGAATAAAAATGAATTTTAATAACGAAATCATCAAAGAACATTGGCATTAATCTTTTTACTTTCCCCAGGTCTCAATAAGAAAGGATTAAAAAATAAAAAGACACACTTAAATGGTGATCAATAAAATGCTTGACAAAATGGAACCAAAGGAAAAAAGAATATTACAAGGAGTCGTCTTAAATTTAATCGGAACAATTATTATAGCATATAATTTATTCCCATTATTTTACATGATGGGTCTTCCATTTACACTTGGAACGGTGCGCATGATAAATTATTGGATCCTTGGAATAGCCTTCATTCTTACCGGTACCTTCACTTTAAAACCACGGAGAACGAGGAAGGGAATTATTGTGCTGGGGACAATCTCAACTATTATAGGGGGGATACTAATTCTTTCTACCATGCAAATAATAGTTGAGCTCGTGGTAAGATTTGGGGGAACTTCAATCATCTATATATTTTGGAACGATATTCCAATCTTGGCTACTTTTATGATATCAGGAACGGTTTTACTCTTACACGGACTAATCCTAATCATCACAAAACAAAAAAATATGAAGCTCATTTTGGGAGTAATTTTTGCTTCGATTGGAATAACAGTAGTCGTTTGGGTGTCCCGTCCATTATACATGTCAATTATATCTTCAACCTTATACCCATTTTTTTATACGGCAATTTACTTAAACCTTATAATTGTTGGTGTCTCATCACTACTTATTGGTTTTTTTTATTTTAATCCCCCTAAAAAAAGGCGCATTAAATTGCTCGTTGGGATGATTTCAATAATTTTCGGGGGCGTAATCGTTATTTCCTCGCTTTTTGGCATTTTAAGTTTTAACTTGTACTTGGAAGGATTGGAATCAGAAGGAACAGTTGCAAGCGTGATGGACTTGAACTCAATTTTTGTGGTATTTATTTTGGTGGGGGTTGGATTAATAATTCAGGGTGTACTTATGATAAAAAAGAGAGATATTGAAAAGGATCGCTATCATCCCACGGACGAGTAGTATCAATCAAATTATTTGGTGAATCTTTAGAGACTGAAATACTTTAAAAAGATAAAATATTAAACTTTTTTTCTGCCTATTTATCCCTACCTCCGTGGTGCCCCCCTCCTAAAAAAGTAAGTTGTTCACTTGGTCATCACTTAATAATAAATTAATAACTAAGGAACATAAACTTAAATTCTTATAGCCCATACAAACCTCACAATGAATTGAAAGCTAATATTAAGGTAAAATACGATTTAGGTCACACATTATCCTTTAAATGGCTTAATTCTAAGTTACCTCCCACTTTAAAAATGTCACTTAAAAGAAAAACGACAATACGTTTATTGCCAAAATAGAAGAGATAAAAAGCATTAAAAAAAAAGAGAATTTACTGACATTTTTCATTACAGATGACTTGTGGTCAATAATCTAATAAATGGCAATAAATTACAGATTTTGTGACATTTTTTAATTGCTGATCACACTTTTTTTATATCATTTCTATTTTTTATTTAAATTAGGATAAATTATAATTTTTTAAAATCCTAAAAAAATTATAGATTATAAATTTAAAAGTGACAATGTTTTTAAAAATAATAAAACTAAATATAGAATGAATAATGCTAGAAGAAGTAAATTCACATCGAAATATAATTGATTATATATTTCTATTGCGGATTATGAAGTTCTCAAAATCAGGGCTTATTAAATTATTTCAAATTCCTACAATGGAGATATCTCGATTAAAATCCTTAAATAAAGAATTTTTAACTAAGATTCTGCTTACTAAAAAGAAATCAAACCTAGAATATTTCAACAAAATTTCAACACTATATGATTTTAATCCTAACGAAGAGGAATACTCTGAATTGGAGAAATTAGTTAAATATTGCATCCAGAAAAATATTACAATTGTAACACCTTTCGATAAAAATATTCCTAAACTGCTTCAAATTTTGCAGCCCGGAAAGCGTGATTTAGTATTTATCAAAGGTCAGATTATAGATAAAGATTTAAAATCTTACTCTATATGTGGATCTCGAACGCCAACAAAAGAAGCAATTGCTAAGACTCGGCAAATCGCGGAATTGCTAGCTAAATATAAATTCACGCTTATAAATGGTTTTGCAAAAGGTATAGATATTGAGGCTTTTATCGGAGCTAATGCGCAAAATGGGAGATATATAGGTGTTTTAGCATCCGGAGTTGAAAATGTTTATCCTAATGAGAATAAACAATATGTACAGTCAGTTATTAAAAATGGTGCCTTAATATCGCAAAATCTTTTATGGAATCGTATTAATAAGTTCGCACTACAAATGAGAAACCGATTTTCTGCACAATTATCATTAGGTAGCATCTTCATTGAAGGTAATTATAGATCAGGAACGATATGGCAATATAAATTTGCGAAAGAAATTATGCGCCCTGTATTTTATCTGGAGCCAGAGAATTGGAATCACGATAATACACATATTTTAAAGATTGTTAGGGATGGGGGCGGAATTGAAATAAAAAATGATCTTAGTAATATCAAAAATATAATTGAGATTTTAGAAAAGGAGTATTCTAAGAGAATAGAGAGCTTTAATGACTAAGAAAATTAAGTTTGATATTGGAATATTTGAATACAGCGAAATTACATTGAATTCAATTCCGTTTATTAAAGGGAGATTCTCGCTAAATATCAACCCCAATTTTTCAAAAGAATTTAAGAGACCTTTCTGGTTTTATGATTTAACAAAAAGGTTAAAAATTGATGAGGTTATTTCTTTGGGTGCATATTATCCCCAGAGGAATTTTAATAGCGATTTAGAAAGCACTCCTAATCTAAAATATCCTGCATTTTCAGATATTTTGTTCAATTCTAAGTCAGGACCATTGCATAGAGCTCGGAATGATTATATAATAGAGTCCAGAAAGCAGCAATTAAGAATAATTTCTAATTTTTATGCTAATTATTTGAAAAATGTAATTGGATCATTAAATTATAATGAAATAATTCCTGTACCTGCTAAATTAGAGTATTCCTATAATTCAGTTGAAATAATTAGTGTGGAATTTAGCAATCTTTTTAATATTCCAATGAACATAAGTAGGATAGCGCGAATAGATGATTATACAAAGGAATACTCGATAATATGTGAAAATGATAATTTAAATCAGAAAAGAATATTATTAATAGATGATATTATTACTGATGGAGAAACTAAAGAGAAAATTTTTTTCAGATTGAATGAAAAGGGTTGCAATAATATAGATATGATAACTCTCGCAAGAACGGATCACAATATCTATGAGTATAATGAATAAAAATCTTTTTATATAGACTAATATTAGACTTTTAATTGAAATTATCGAGCATTTAAATTATTTAAAGCTAAAAAACCTTAATATCCGAGTATTTGATGCAGTATCTTTCCTTTTAATATATAGAAATTACTTTACATCTTGATTGAAAACTAAAAAGATTTTTATGTAAATTAGAGTTCTTTTCATGAAAGTATTAGAAGAAATAAAGAGAATAAAATTATGAATAATGAGAAGAATGATCCAAAAATTAAAGAAATTTGGGAAATGTTATATGGCTTTAATATATCTGAAATACTTGGATTTAGAGTAGAGAATAATAAAGTAAACTATGTATATGCTCCAACGAGAACAGAGGCATTTACAATACCATTTATTAAATTCAATTTTAACATAAATAAAGTAATGAATACTTTGAAATTAAGAATCTTCTCTAAAAATGACGATTTTCTCTACCATTCTCTAATGGACAATTCCCATATATTATTGATAACTGCTTTTGAGTCATATCTTGCTGAATTGATAAATTTTTTAAGAGAAGCTGAAGGTTTAGAATTATTAGATCCAATAATATTAGAATTTCAAAAAAAAGAACGAATTAAAGCTGAATTTCAAGAATTAAATATTGACATTGCTCATATTAATGATGAGTTATGGAGGAGAATTTTTGCATCATTAGAAGAAGGAGGTTTGATAAAAGTAAGAAATTCTATTGTTCATGATGGTTGGAATAATCTATGTGAGAAATTTAAATTGTTGGACTTTAAATATTTGAACTTCGCAGTCTTAGCAATAGTCGAATTAATATACAAATTGGATAGACATATAAATCAAATTTATGGAATCATTACTTAATAATTTATAAAGTATTCTCAATCTCGTTTCCAATACCGACTGAAATCTATGAAATTACCTAACTGGTTTTAATTAATCTCTAAATTTATCAACTATCTTTAGTACTTCTTTTCCATATTTTTCATACTTCTTGATTGCGATGCCTTTTATATTTAAAAGTTCTTCCTTCGTTTTAGGTTGTTGGATAGCGATATTTTTTAATTCTGTATCACGAAACACCATATAGGCAGGTATATTTTCCTTTTCTGAAGCCTTAAATCTAAAGGACCTTAAACCTTTGTATAATTTCTGCTCTACTGCATTTAATACCATTTCAGTTTCCTTTTCTTCGTCACTACCTTCTGCGTTTAAGTTATTCTACTCTTAAGTCCAAGCTTTATTAGTGAAAATAGTATTTTCAGTAGATTCTTACTTTCCAGCTTGGGAAAGCTCTATTGCGTTGCCGTCAGTGCAATAATACCCCCAGCGGAGACTCATTGTTCTAGTCATTGGACATTTACCACATAAACAAGCTTTCTTCTCAGTTATTACGGGACTCTTCCCCACCATACAAAAAGCAAGAGATTTTTCTCCAGTTCCCTCATAACTTGGACATTTTCCGCAATAATCCCTACAAATATATATTACTTGTTCACGACTATTCCTCTGTTGTTTCTCGGACATATTGCTATACAACATTTTCATTTTTTCTTCAAAAGTGGCAGTTTTGAAATTTTCTTCCGACATTCGTATCATTTCAAGCAGAGATAATCTAAAACCTACAAGTATTAGGTCTTTGTGCGATTCAAAGAAGGACCTTATTAATTTTTTAATACAAAATTTTTTAATCAAGATTTATAATTAATAATCCAATGCCAATAACTGAAAAGAATTCTGAAACATCTCAAGTAAAAATAGATAATAAAAGTAATGAGATACCTGATTTTAAATTTCTTAAACCGCCACCAAATACCAATCTTCGAGGAAGTCTCGACTCTATGATCAACTATGCTAATGACAGAGTAAATGAGTACGTTCAACTACGGAAGATGTATTTGGAAGTTAACCTAACCTTAATGATTGTGATCTTTGCCTTTATAAGCATTGTCTTCGAATATTTCTCCGATCTTGCCAAATTATTCACCATTTTTTTATTGACACTTTATTTAGCAATAGCGGGCTATAATATCTTATACAATTTACGCGCCCATAAGATATATTTCGAAAAAGAACAAAGTAAGCATAATTGGAAGTTTAGAAATAAAATCAGTAGCTATATTGAAAAACTTAATAAAAAACGATCTGAAAAAAACCCCACCAAAAATTCAGAAATAAATATTTGGACTGCAAATCGGTTTTTCAGAGGTAATGTTCCTGAAAAGGTTCAGGATTTGAAAAGCTACTTGAGTAAATTCGCACTAAATAAATTTGATTTTACAAAAGTTGCACCAGAATCAATTAAACTATCCCTTGAAGAAAAATTACTCAAGGATGATGTGAAGAATTTATTCATATTGTTTTGGTATCAAAAAAGTTATTACAAACATGCTATGATGACAAGGACGTTGACATTAGCTAGTATGATTTATATTTTCTTTAGTTCTATAATAATTCTTTTGGTTAATTTGTTATGTTAGGTTGGAATTAAATGTATCCTAATTAATTTTATTTCTTTCTCCGAGTTTTTTCTCAATAAAACTATTGTTTCTTTCTCTCTCTATTATCTCCCTCCCCCGTGGTGCCCTCCTCATTACTCGGGGAAAATTATTTTGAATTACAAATTAATATAAATCCTTTTATACTTTAAAGTCAAAAATACTATCACCATTTAAAATAATTTTAAGGTTATTAAAATGTCTTTTAATTTTAACGATTTTAAATTAAGAATCGAAGGTGAAAGTGGATTACTATTTGAGTTTATTAAATTACCATCTCAAGAAGAACATTGGGAATATTATGATAAGAATAAGGACATAAAAGTGTTTCAAATATGGGATAGACAAGGATTTAACAAGTCACCTCAAGTTTTAGGTCTTACCATATTATTCTTATTTATGACTGTTTATAAGATGGTAGATCAAGTATTTGAACAAATATTAAAAGATAATGGTAAAACTCCAAGTGGAAGATTTTGGAAATATAAAGAAAAAATAGATGAATTCAAATCTATTCAAGGTGATTCTAATTTAATTTTACCAAAACTATTTCAAAAATATCCCAATTTATTGGATTCATTATTTAATTTTTATGATCAAAATAAAGAAGCGAGAAATGCAATAGTTCATAGAAGGATAAGTATAATCAATAGTAGTAATTTTTTTATCAAGTTTAAAGATGTTGTGAACTCCCAAGAATATAGTTTATCAATACATCCTGGTTTAATTTCAGAGAAATATTTTTTAATAAGAGCTTTGACTGAAGATTTTCCAGAATTTTCGGTGATAGATTTTAAGAGAATAATAAATGAAATATCTAATTCAAAAGGTCAAAAAATTAAAATTGATGAGTTAATCTTAAAATTAGGGATTGTTTATGAAATTGAAATTAAATGGTTTATTGAGAAATTGATAAAGAATGGATTCATTGAAAAAAATAATGATTTAATTTCAATCAAATCAAAATAATTAATTCTTTCTCCCTCTAAGATCTCCCCCGTGGTGCCCCTGCCTAAAAATGTATGGCTATTTAATTTTTCTCTTCTTTTTTTTATCTGTTATAGAGTTAAAAAAGGCATTGATTTCTCTTAGTTTCTTAGTTAACTCATCAATTTTTTCAATTTCTTGAAATGTTAATTTACTTGTTTTTGAATTAATCGTTTGAATGAAATTGAATATCTCAATAAGATTTTCATTTTGAACATTTGATATTATACTTTGTTGTTGGGTAAAATCAATCACTCTATAAGCACTTGTGTGTTGATTATAATCTTACGGAGTTAGAGATGATAACACACGTAATGTTTTAACTTTATATCAATTTTTTAAGAAGTGAAATAGAAATAGTATTGAATAAAGAATTGTTAGACTATTTGAAGAACAAGGACAAATAAATATTATGGTATTGTTAATATCCTAATACTCGAACTTATAATCAAAGGACTTTATATAATAATAAAGAAAAGACAAATAAATTAATATATTTCAAATGATCAATGCAAGAAATAAAGTATTATATACGATAATATTTAGTTTTTCTTATGTTATATTCGTTATAGTTGGATTACGTTTTATGGCTAAGACAAATTATTATTCGATTCTCTATACTTTGAAGGGTGATTATGTTGTTGATAAAGAAGTATCCTTTGGGATGAATTTTCTTGGAGGTTTTATAAATTGGTCAGATTTAAATACCTATATTCCATTTTTTGAGGATAATTTTCTGATTTTATCCAATATCATCAGTTACACCTATTTTTTTTCTCATTGGATAATTTTAATTGGTTGGATCTTGTTCTTCTTATCTAGTGACAAGAAAATAAAAAAGCTTGCAAGTAGGATCTCCTTTTTTATTTACTTAGGGATCTACATTTTACTTATTTTTTATATGCCCGTAAGATTAGATCGAATGGTAGATCAAGCAAATTTGAAATATATAGAGTTAGAAGTGATAAATCCGGAAATAACTAATCATATTTTAAGCTCATCTGCTCCCTACTGTGAGATTTTCATTTGGTTTCCCATTATTTCACTCATTGTTTTTTATCTTATTAATTATATCTCTTTTCAAAAATTAATTGAGAAGTTCGCATTTATCCTAAAGAGAGAGATATTTTTCAGAGATTTTTATGAAAAGGTTATAAAAAAATATAATGAAAACCAATATTGGGACATTAAAGAAACATTAGAATGGTGGAACAAGGGAACTCCTCCTCTCGTGAAGGAGGAAAAGCAAATTAAATTTTGTGAAATAGTATCATCATTTGCAAACTCAAAAGGAGGATTTATTATTATAGGCATTTCCAATTCATTTCCTCGAGAAATAATAGGAATACCCTATATTGAAGATAGGATGAAAGATCTCGAAGAGAAATTGTTAAAAAGGGTGAGGTTTGAGAAAAAATTCTATCGATTAAAAGAGATACTTCTTCCAAATGAAAAAAACCAGATGAAGAGATGTATTGTTCTCCTTATATTTCAGACTAAAAAACCCATCTCGGTTGAACAAACTAATGGAACATTCTCGTATAAAAAGAGATTAGGTTCAGGGAGCGTCTTAACTGACGGTTTAAAATTAATTAAAGAAAAAAGAGATATCTCTAAATTAAACATTGATTTTCTCGAGGAAATGATAAAGGAATATGACTTGAGTTATTAGATATAAAAGATTAATATGAAAAATTTTTATTTAAATATTTTGACAAGTTTAAAGAGATATTAATTTTTCTGGATCAGATCAGGAGGTACTAATATTTCTATCTTACAATTATCTTGTATTAACTTATTAAATTCAATATAAGAATCATCATCTAATAACGAGTTATCGATTAAATTCAAAAGATCCTCTTTACTTATATTTCCAACTAATTGTAAATAGATTAATAATGAGATTCGGGCACATTCCATAACTTTTATTTTGAAATCCCTTACATTTTCAATCTTTTTTTTTTTAAAGTCCACTAGTGAACCATGACTATATTTACTTCTGATATTATAAGCTTGTTTTAGTATTCTACTGATTAAAAGTGGATTAAATCCAAAAGGTTTAAGGAAAATAGAGATTCTCTGATTTAATCGACGAGATAATTCAGATAATTCACTACCTTTTAAAAATAATGCTTCTAAACATGAGATTATATACATAATTGAACTTTCACTAGTTTCGGCATTTAATAAAGCGTTATTGAATCGCTCAAGTGCTATAATAAATGGATTTAATTTTTTATTCTGATCAAACAAACGACCTTTTTTTTTTCTAATTAATGCTAAGATAGTGTTTATTTTAGGAATATCACATTCTTTTATTCCATAATTGACTTTATGTTTAATCCTTTGAAAATCACCTGCAATTGTTTTACCTTTTTGAATCAAAGAGTCTGAAGTTCGCTCAACTTTATGGATAAAAACAGAACCTAACCTAAAGAGTTTTAATGCTAAAGAGATATAATCAAGTTCTATCATTAATTCTCTCTCCATTAATCCTTGAAAGTAGAGATATTTCTCATTTGTTATAATATTACTCTCTTTTGATATATTTGGTACAAGATTTACTTCAATTATCGTAGTAGGAACTATAAATTTATGTAAAGGTGTAACACCTCCGTAATAATCTGCTCTTTGAACATATTCTATATCTTCAGGAGTTATCCTACGGATTTTTATATTTTCTTCTAAAAAATACTCCTCTTGAGAGAGCCATATACCGTCTATCCATGCTTTTACATAACATTTAGATGGTTTTAATTCCAAATCATTAAATAGGACTTGAATTTTTTCAACAAGCTTTTCATCTGCTTTAGGTTCTAATAATTCATCGATCAAGGAATACATGAGATTTTCAAAAAGACGATTTAGGAAATTTATTTCTATTCCATATTTCTTATTTAAATTATCTATGATTTCTTCAAATTTATCATTATTTTCATTAAATTCTTTAAAGGAAAAATAAATCTTAATAAAATCTATCTTTTCTCTTTTTACTATTTTAGAACCCATTTGGTAAGAAATGCCTCCTTTATTATATTTAAATTCCTTAAAATCAGGGATTAATTTCTCATATCTTTCTTTGAAAGGATTATTCTCACCAATTTCTTTTCTTAATTCTTCTGAAAAATCTTTAAAATGTTTTAAGATTCTGGTCCTAATTTCTGATTCTTCCAAAACTTTAACCGCTTCCTTAATTTATTTTTCTAAAATATTTAATTAGAATGAGACTCATTACAATTTTTATCTTACCCTATAATATACACAACAGAAATATATCTTTTTTCCTTTTCTTCAATAATTATAATCTCCCCCACCGTGGTGCCCCCTCCTAAAAAAGAAGGCTCTTAATTTAATAATTATAACATCCCACAAATATAATGTTTCGCTTGTCAACCCATCAATTTAGCCCAGATTTCTAAATTCCTTCTTAAAAATTAGGTATTTAGTTTATAGTTTATTATATGGTTTAAAATTTGAAACTTGTATTCTTTTTCCACAATTTTTACATACAATAGTAGGAATTATACCAGATTTTATCTCTCCAGGCTGAATATTCTCGAATGAGGGAATACCATAAATTTTTACCTCTTCTTTTGAAAATTCATAAGGAAACTCTTCTCCACATTCTAAACAAGTAATATTATGTATTTCAGAAATTAACATCACCAATATAAATAATTTAACTTATCTATCAAATAAATTCTTTAATTTTTATTGTTATGGATTTTCTTTCTTTCTCTCTTTATTGACTCCCTCCTCGTGGTGCCCCCTCCGGTTAAAGTAGGGAAAATACTTAATTAACTAATTAAAAAAATCTTTGAATGGCAAAAATTGATATTCATAGTTCTTATCAATGGACTTGATATAAACTTCATAGAACATGAATAAGGAATTCTTGAACTTTCGGAAGTCCCTAAATAACTTTTCAAATTCATTCAAGCCCATTTCCACGGTCTTTTTCCAATACGCTTTTCCTTTTATTTCCCGTTTTAAGTTGAATTTGAGCTTTATTTCTTCTAACTTTCGATCATATAATACATCAAATCCCCTAGCATGATTAATTGCATTTCTATAATCAATGAAATTTTCTTTTTCAGAACGTTCAATTTGTAAAGAACGGCGTGGATTAAGATAATAACCAAGACCTTTCTCAAAATCATCAAAATCATCAAAATCATCATTTTGATAAATTTTTTGGAGATTATAAATGGAAACAATGATCGCTTTTAAATAAGGTTCAATGGCCCTTCCAAATCTGTGCACAAATTCATTTATATAGTCAACAAGATCCTCATCGGAGAGCTTGAATAACTCTTGTTTTTTAGTAAAAATAATCTTTAAAAAACTTTCAATAAGGTTCATTGTTGTATCGATTTTAAAATTTTCAAATTGGAGCCCAAGTTTATTATAACTAGATTTAATAAATAATGTATCCGGCTGTTGTTGGCGTTCTACATATTTTAGTGCTAATTTAAACGATGTTACCACCTCATTTTTATTTACTTGCTCTGCACTATCCAACTCTTCGAGAAATCTTTTTTTTATCAAGTCTTCAAACTCATTACCCGTAGAAATGGAAAGTAATTCTTTATGAAAATCTACTGATTGGAAAATTTGTACAATATTTTTACCCACATCTTCAATTTGTTTTACCATTTTAGGATTTTTCTTGGAAAATTGAGCAGTTACTTTTAAAATTGTCTCTATATATTTTTTAGGCGGCATATCTAATTGGATATTTTGTTCAAGTTCTTCACCGAGCTTCGAAGAAATCCCTAAGAAATTTATTATATTTTTAAAAAAGGAAAGCATTAACTCTTTATTTGTATTTTTTTCTAGATTCTTTTCAAGGTCTTCTAATGATAGTACTTCCCCAAAAATTTTATCCAAATATTTAAGTCCTTCCTTTTCCCAATTATCATTCATTTTATTTATTCAAGTTTCTTTCATTAATTTTTGTCCTATCCTATAATAAATGCAACAGAAATATATCTTTTTCCTAATTCTCTCCTATTATTATTATCTCCCTCCCCCATGTTGCTCTCTCCTAAAAAAGTAGGTTTAAAATAAATTTAGAAAATCTTTATTATTTAAATTCCTAATTTTTTAAAAAAGGATTTATGTCTACCTAAAACATCTTTGTAAATTTGGTCATAGGCTCTAACCTCCATAAAAACATTACGGCTAGGATTATACTGGAAATACCCCATTCCTAATGGAAGTTTTGTAAAACTTTTATCAATAAGCAAATTTTCTACTTTCTTATTAATATCACAAATTGCATAACAATAGTACATCGTAGTTTCATTTACTCTTATAGGAGTTTCTAAAAATTTTTGTTTTTCTCTGATTAAATTAACATACTTATAGAGTTGTTGGACAGGATCATCCTCATCAGTAAATGGTCTTTTAAGCTCAATTAACGAAACACATTTAACAACACCGTCTTGGGTGTCTGTGCAAACAAGTATATCAGGTCTAATCCTTGAAGATGTCTCATCCATGATCTTTGAAATTGGGAGATCAGATGCTGCATAATTATGGAATACTAATTTTTCGTCAAGAATCCATAAATTAAGACTGCGATCACCTAATTTATCTGAAACATTTCTCATAGGGAAGATTAGATCATGTATACTCGCTTCTTTAGAAATCTCTTCACCTTCTTCCACTTCAATTCGTTTCTGGATTAGATCTATTATGCATCGTCTATATATCATGTAAAGGATTAATTGGTCTTTTTCTGATTTTTCAAGTTTATCATAAAGCTCCTTAATTTTATCATCTAAATCTTTCTCATCTTTATTTGCAGAGAGTATTTTTTCTACAACTTGCATATTTTCGAATTCTGATATTCCTTTATATTTATAGAAAAGATCATT
>JABUBN010000389.1_pt1 | contig 13016 bp, 12 predicted proteins | sample 7240341 | NCBI WGS metagenome assembly JABUBN01 (sample SAMN07256345, study PRJNA390944) | subsurface metagenome | isolation source: Methane hydrate marine sediment | place: Pacific Ocean: Eastern North Pacific, ODP site | reverse complement strand
TTTCAAAAAAATAAATTTTTTCAGCAATTAATTCAGCTTTCGATTTATCGTTTGCTATTGATATTCTCAATTATATTTCTTCTAATTGCAAAAAATGACACACTAATTATTACCCGAAGCAGGAATATTATTCGTAAGAGAGATGCTGATGGTAAACCTGTTCGAACCCAAACCTTGACAACCTGGATTGAATGTATTGTATTAAATGGAGAGTTAACCGGTAAAGTTTTTATACCAAATAGAACAGGACAGTTTAGTGTTACTGAATTCACCGGTAGACGAATTCCTCCTTTACCACATGCTCCGGATTTATCCAGGATAAAATACAGCGAACCTGTTATACTCTTTAATGGGAAAGACCTTACTGGTTGGGCTTTAACTAATACAAATCAGACAAATGGTTTTAAAGTAGAGAATGGAGTTCTGGCCAATGATCCTGTACAGGAGGCAGGGAAACCGCGTATTCGTTATGGTAATCTTAGAACTGTTGATGAATTTGAGGACTTTAATCTTAAAATTGAAGTTAATATACCCAGGGGTAGTAATAGTGGAATATATCTTCGTGGTATTTATGAAGTTCAAGTACTAGACAGTTATAAAAAATCCTTAGATTCACATAATATGGGTGCGATTTATAGCAGGATAACTCCATCTTTATCTGCAGAAAAACCTGCCGGAGAATGGCAGAGTCTGGATATTACTTTGTGTGAACGTCATGTTACGGTAATTCTTAATGGTAAAATGATAATAGATAACCAACCGCTTCTTGGTGTTACCGGAGGTGCGTTAACAGCCGATGAATTTTTACCAGGTCCTATTTATCTTCAGGGAGATCATGGAAAAGTTTCATATCAAAATTTTGTTTTACGACCAATACTCAAAAAAGATTAGGATAAGTATTAAAGCATAATATACTCAGATTTTTCAATTCTATAAATAGGGACAGCTTCCGATTTAATTTATTTTCTTTGGTCTCCCTTCAGGTTTGACTCTTAAGATTAAGCCCCCTTCGAAAAGTAGTTTTCTCGCCACAAAGACTCTGCCAAAGGAATGCCTGCGGCAAAAGGCACAAAGAAACACTAAGCTTAAGGTTCTGGATTTCTTTTCTTTGTGAGTCTTGGTGTCTTAGTGGCAAAATTCGTAGTTTAATACTATTCGGAGTGGACTCAAGATTCGACCTGTTTTAGATTCCAATTCCTTAATAAATTGTTTATTGAAGAATAGGAAGCTGTCCCTAATTTTGAAGTCTTAGACATTAGTACTATCTGGTTATATTCTGAATCCATATAAAATCAATTCCGATTTCCGGTGAAGTTACCTGATCTACAGCACCTTTGTACTCCAGTGACAATATATGTTCACCTGCTTTTAAAATTATAGGTTCCAGGGAAAAATTACGAAGCAGGAGGCGAAAATCACGATGAAGATTGAGAATCTCAGACTTACCTGCCAATTTTACCTGTTGGTTATCAACAAATACGGTGACCTTCCCGGATTGAGGTGACATGGCAGCAGTTATACAGATACTCTTCTCACCATCAGAATCTGTTGTAAATTTGAAATCCTTTTTCTCTCCTGGATTTTCCGGAGACCAGACGCATAAAGTACCTCCAGCCCATAAACGGTCTTTTTTCAAATGTGTATTCTGATTATTTGTCAATAGATCCTCTGCGGCATAAATAACTGAATTTCTGGCTCCAAACCTGGAAACAGGTTGCCAGTTTTCGGGTAATTTCAGTTCCCGCAGATCTTCAGGACTAATAGGCAAATGGTCGTCAGTAACACCCGGAAAGGCATAATGACACCCGATCCGGGCGTATGATAATCCGGGAGTACGTTCGTGGCTGAAAAGTTCCATGTAAAAACGAATGTTGGTTTTGAAAGGTAATGGATCCAGTATGTGCCACCGGAAATTGGTAACGAATCCTCTATTCCCCGGTCCATCGTTCCGGGGCTGGCCACAGTATGGGAAATAGAAAATATCGGGAGAAGACCATGAATAATTATAGTAATCTTCTGACCCTGTACCGAAGATGGATGGTTTGGTATCCCCATCCACGAAAACTTTTTCATCTCCTTCACCCCACCAGTTACCCCATGGAGTGGGTACCGGACTCGGATTCAGAAGATAGGAAACCGTTCCAACATAAACTCCCTTTCCATGAGCAAGCAGAAAAGGCAGGTCTTGTACTTCTTTATTTGAAGCTGTAATGTTGTGATTTGCCCTCCAGAGCGCTCTGAAATGCATGGACCGGTCATCCCAGGTATAAGGAACAGGTTGGACTGATCCGTCAACGATTACGTCCTGATTTCCATTATTTTCCAATTCTATTTTCAGAGAATGCTCAAAAGGCATCACATAACGGCAAATCATAGTACCATCAGGAAGGACAGTAAAAGGAAGTGATTTATATGGATTTATTCCCGGAGCAGCACCAAAAAAATCACCTGCTGGTGATTGCACCTGTCCCGATGAGAAATTATCACAGGTTATATGCAGTACAGTTTGTCTCAGGGCTAATTCAATGTTTTTTGCCTGAATCCGCAAGGTGAGTTTTCCTATGGCTCCCGGTCCCTTCAGGGAAAAAACATCCTTTTTTTCAGATGGCCTGAGCGATGAACTGAATAGTTGGACAGGTTCTTTTAAAAGTATTTCAAGATGTTTTTCCGGATCAGAAAGAGCCAGTGTTACCCGGTCGATTATCTCACTGTATTCAGTAATATCACCTGGGGAAAAAGATTGTATACTTGTTCCTTCCGGATATAACCGTACCCCGACCTGATAAAAATGGATCTCTTTCAGGTTGCCAATCCATATCATTCGCAGGCGTTTGTTAAACGTGAAGGGTGTGTAGGAAGCATCCCGCTGGTATATGGTTTTGCCAAATCGCTCTCTGTTTATTTCTTTCATTTCAATAAAAGAATCATAGGAACGGCGAAAAAACGGATCGGCTTCACCTTCATAAACCGGTTTGGAGACATCATCGATATACACTCGGATCTTTCCAGAGATAGCGGCTGTCCAGAGCCGTACCACGGCACCGGGACCCTCAACATCAGCTATTAGATATTCTCCAATTCCCTTTTCATCCGGGGCTTTTAAAACCTTTTCAAAATTCGGTATGGGTTCGCCTCCGAAACCGTCTGAGTTGGCAAACCAATCTGGTCCGCCGGGTAGGATGCTTCGATGATCATAAGAGGAGAATTGTATCGTCTTGTAGTCTGGTTCGGGAAATTTTGCCAGATTGTTCAGATCGGTCATTTCTTTAAACAGGGAACCTGTTGTAATTACTGGTTGACCGGCACCCTCCGGAGCAGAAAATAATACTGTTAGGGTAATCAGGGTATTAATTATGAATTTTTGCATAACAGAAGATTTTATGGTTTATTTTTTTTACCATGTTACCTGCCAGGGGTTTTCAGTTTTCCCACCAAAACGTTCCTGTGTTATTATTACTATTTATTTTTATATTATCTCCAATTACAGGAGTAAGTATTTTACAATTTTTATTTTCTGCATTTAGGAATAGTTGCTTCATCGGGTCTGTCCATGAATGAAGGGAGATATTGAATTTCCCCCAGTGAATTGGCAGTAATGTTTCTCCTTTTAAATCATCATGTGCTATAATTATTTTATTTGGCAGCATGTGAATATAAGGCCAATTTTCATTATACTGTCCACATTCCAGCAGGGTTAATTCAAAAGGCCCGTAATTATCTCCAATTTCCTTGAAATGCTTACCATATCCCGAATCACCGCAGAAAAAAACCTTATGATTATTAATATTTATTATCCATGAGCACCATAAAGTTTTATTCAGATCTATTATTTTCCTTCCCGAAAAGTGACGTGCTGGTGAAGCAATAATACTTTTTACTGAATCGATTGAATAATTTTCCCACCAATCTAATTCTACAATTTTTTCCCGTAAAACGCCCCATTTCTCAAGATGTGCTGCAACTCCTAATGGTACCAAGAACTTATCAACTTTGTTATTTAACTGTTTTATTGTCTTATAATCCAAGTGGTCATAGTGATCGTGTGAAATCAATACCATATTTATTTTCGGTAGATTTTCAACCTCAATTGGATTTGAGTATCTGAAACTTTTTATTCCCATAAATGATATAGGAGATGCCCTTTCACTAAAAACAGGATCTATTAAAACAAAATACCCATCTATATTCAAAAATACTGTAGAATGCCCAAACCACACAACTAAAAGCCCACTATCGCATTTTATAAAATCTTCTTTATTAAATGCCATTGTTTGAATAACAGAATCAGGTTTCCTGTTCCCTTCTCCATTAAAATAATCCTTTATTGTTTTGAAAAACGGAGTATTTTCTTTTCTTACAGTTGTTTTAACCAGATTTTTAAATCTACCGTTTTTAAAATTTTGTGACGATTTTATTTTTTCCAGACTATATTCTTTTGATTGTGTGCCAAGCTGTGGTGCAAAATTGAACCATATCAGTCCGATTAGTATTATTATGGCAATTATTAAGTAAATCATTTTGCTTCTTAGCCTTTATTTATTTTTTGATTGATAAAACACACCTCTTTCCTGTCGTACTGCCTCAATTTTATTGTCGGCTTCTAATGTATCAAGATATTTGTTGATTTCATTTTTATGCAATCCAAGAATTTTCGCCAGGTCTTCAAGCGTACATGGTCTTCTGAATATTGTTTCCAGGATTGCAGTTTCAATGTCTTTCCGATACGATTTAATATCTTTTCTTTTCGGGGCAGCAGCAATTATTTCAACATTATCAAGGTTCCAATAATCCACAACATGTTGTAATTCATTTTTTCCGGCAGCCCTTATATCTGGAATAACTCCCGGCCTGTCGAGTGAATTAAGCTGAATTGAATCCGGCATGATTTTTATAAATGCTTTTTTCAATAGTTTCAAATCGGGTTCGTTATCATTGTAGCCTGGTATAATTAAAACTTCAAGCCAGATTTTACCCTTATACTCTTTTCTGAATTCCTCTAAACCTTTAATATAATCATTAATATTTATAGAATGGATAGGTCTGTTGATCTTGTGAAATGTTAAATCTGAAGAAGTATCTAATGATGGTAAAACAACATCGGCGCTTAATAATTCGCTTCTTACTTGTTTGTCTGAAAATAATGTTCCATTTGTCAAAACAGCCACAAGAATATCAGGGTGTTTTGATTTAATATATTGAAGAACATCGCCAATACGGGAATTAAGAGTTGGCTCGCCGGAACCTGAAAAAGTAATATAATCAGGTGCAGGATTATTATTCATAAAATGCTCTAACTCTTTAATTACCTCATCAAAAGGAACATATTCTTTTCTTTCTATTGTTAAATTAGTAGTTCGCCCGCATTCGCAGTAAATGCAATTGAGTGAACATACTTTGTGAGGAACCAGGTCAACGCCTAACGACATTCCCAACCGACGCGATGGCACAGGACCAAAAAGGTATTTATACATAATTTAAATAAATTCCCTTTAAAACAATATCATCTTCTTTAACATTTAAATCATTTGCAATAACGTGGCACTTTGCCTTAAGCAGAAAGAACAAAGGCCTTTTAACATTTGTAAGTCCTTCATAATTTCCTTGTCCTTTACTAATAATCAAATCTGCATTAAAAAATTTCTTCAAAAAATTGTTATTACATAAGCTTAATATAGTTGCCGGGGCTGTACTGCCCGAAGAAATAATATCGGCAACTTCGTTAATGCCGGAAGCGACTGCATCTTCAAATGTAACATCATTTATTATGGGGATATCACGAACAGCAAAAGTGACCGGTTTTCCCAATTCTTCGATAAGGATTTTATCGAAAACAGATTCTCCGGCATTATCGCCGAGGTAAAGAACCGATTTGGCCTTTCCAAGATGCTTAACAAATTCGTTAAAATCCAGAATGGCAAAATCTTGTTTCAGGATTTTTCGGACATCTTCAACAATATTAAATTTCTTGCTCATTCCAAGATCGATTACATTTCCTGCAATGGCTATACGAATAGCTGTTAAAAGCCTGTTATCGGATTTTTTTACTATCTCCTTTAATTCAGGGTATAAAAATAAAGCTTCGTTAATATTCGATTCTTTAATATGTTTATAAGGGTCGTTTACTCCGGTTATATCTCTGATTTTCCTATAAATTATTTCTCCTGTTTCAGAAGGTGTATTTTCCATAGGAATATCTTTCATCATAGCGCCAACGGTATCGAGTAGCTCTTTTATCTTTTTTTCGTCATTAGTGGCTATTCGTCCTGCTTGCAATGCCTGCTGCATCATACATGGTAAACAATCAAGATAAGTTTTCATCCATTCAAAATTTCATTTTACAAATTTATTGCCGGTTTAAAAACCAATTAAATAGCCAATAATCCCTGTAATTAGAGCAAAGATAATATTCACAATTTTCACGGCTAAAAATCCTAGTTTTGATTCAGCAAGCAGAGGAAGCATCCCGTGTCCGTCCTGAGCTATTGAACTTGCTAAAAGCACGCTAAAAGGAATAGTTCCCTGGGCAAACAGCGTAACAAAAATAAAATGAGGCCCTGATTCGGGAATTATTCCAACTAATACGGCAACAATAAGGACAATCAACATATTATCTGTTAACCATTCCTGAATGTTGATATAATTCATTAAAAAACTGAAAACCAATAATGTTCCGAAAGTCCAGAAGAATATTCGGGGGATATGCACTTTAACGATATGCTCCCAAAGGTGTTTTTTAATAAAATGTTCGGGTACACTTACAACAATAAACAAAGAAAAACTTACCACGAGCAGTATTGTGATCTTTATCCAAAGTTTTGAACTGCCGGCAATTGCTCCTGTCGAAATTGCAATTAGAAGAAATATAATTGAGAATATCAATAGCAAACGATAAATCGAAAGCTGAATTAATTGCTGAAAAAATTTATTTTTTTGAAAACATTTGCATTGTTCTTCGGCATGCAGAGGAAAACTACGTTCTGAAAATTTTTCTAATATTCTTTTTGGCACGTAAACTTTATCGGTAACATATCCGGCTAAAATACCAATTATCAAAATGATGACTGTAATCAGAGCTGCTTTTTGCGGGAACATAGCAAACATCACAAATGCCTCATCACCGCTGGTAGCAATCATTGCTGCTACTATAGCCCCAAACGAAAGCATGCGGTGAGAAAAAAGAGCTACTACTGTAAAAGCGCCAAGGCAACCAGGTATTGCCCCTAACATGGCAGCAAATATATATTGCCTCCATTTACTTCCGGATATTTTATTTTGCAAAATACCATTTGTTTGAACATTGATATACTCAATAACCAGCATCATTACAAAAACAAAACCGGTTATCATTACAGCATGGTTTAAAATATGAAAAATCTCAGTTAGCATATCTTAATTTGAATTAGAAATCCACCTTCTTTGATGGTGGTTATGTTCTTTTTTTGTTATACATGATAGAAATTATTGGAATATTGGAATGTTGGAATAATGCAGGGTTATTAATATGTTTTTCATCCATTATTCCACAATTCCATTCTTCCATCCTTCCATTATTCAGTGCCCAATGGGTGCAATTCAAAGCTACCTTCTTAGAGGGTGGATATTTACTATAATTTCCCGGCACATCTTTTAATAATTCTTTCAAGCATTTTATCTTAAAACAAAATCATGGCGCCTGGTTTTTGTGCCTTAGTGGGCAGATTTTTTTTCAGAGACTGATTAGTTACTGTAATTTTAAATTATTCTTAATTTATCTTTTTTGTAGGCATCAAAGGCTTCTTTAACAGTCATTTCACCAGCACCAATGTATATTTCAATGCCTGTTTTTTCTAAAGCTGTTGCAGCATTTCCGCCTGGACCATTTCCGGTAATTAAGACATCAGGATTAAATTCAAACAATTTTTGTGCGGTCTGAGGTCCTGCACCATGAGCTACGCTTTCGATAGCTGTGTTGTCAAAATGTGTGAATTCGTCTTTTTCCTCGTCATAGATCAATAAAAATTCAGTTCTTCCGAAACGTGGATCCATCATAGAATCCCACTCTGTACCTTTTGTTGTAAATGCTATTTTCATCTGTAAATAATTTATATAATTAATATGTATCGGAATTTATTATTCACTTCGTTCATGAGATCGCCCCGATAGCCATCGGGGCTAAGTTCAAAAATTCCCCTTATCATATGGGTGATTCCGTAGAGATTAAAAAAATCCAAAGTTCAAAATCCAAAGTTCAAAACTATTGCTTTGAAAAGCAGGATTAACTTCTTTTTCCACCAGTTGACTTGTTAATCATAGGGTTTTTTCTTTCTGCCATGTTTAGTTTTTTGAATTTTAAAGTTGGGATTTATTTTGGATTTTGATCTTTGAACTTTCATATCTACTGTTTTTCAATTAGTTTACAAAGTTCTGTTCTTAATTCCCTTTTTAAATCAATTTGCGAAGCTATGTTCTTACTGTTTGTTTTATCATGTTCCAGCTATCTGTCAGGATTGCCGTTAAATTATTTTGGCCATATTCCACAATTGTCTGTCCGTTAATCATAGCATTAGTAAAAGCACCATCATATGGCAGATTTGAAAAATGAATAATGTTTTCTTTCTTTAGAAATTCTTCTATCTCCCCTGATACCTGCGGGTTAATATCTGATTTATTAATAATACAGCCGGCTTTGATATTAAACTTTTTTACTAATTCATACACACGCTTTAGATCATGTAAACCGGAAACGGTTGGTTCGGTTACCAAAACCACGAAATTTGCACCTGAAAGCGAAGATACTACCGGACATCCTATACCTGGAGAACCATCAATAATTATAAAATCCTTATTGTTTTCTTTTGCAATCTGTTTGGCTTCATTCTTCACTTTAGCAACTAACTTACCTGAATTTTCTGCACCAATACCAAGTTTAGCATGTACTAAAATGTTACCAATTCTTGTGTTAGAAATGTACCATCTGCCTACATTTTGCACTTCCATTTTTATTGCTTCTACAGGGCAAATACGCGCACAATATCCGCATCCTTCACAATCCAGGGGCTGAACAATATATTGATTATTTATAACAGGGATAGCATCAAAACGGCAAACATCAGCGCATTCTTCGCACGCGGTACATATGTCCTGATTTATTATAGCAATTTCACCACTATAAAAATCTTCCGATTTTGAAAAATCCGGTTTCATAAGAAGATGCATATCTGCTGCATCTACATCGCAGTCGGCTACTACTATATCTTTCCCTCCTAAATATGCGAATGATGCAGTTATCGATGTTTTGCCTGTGCCTCCTTTACCGGAAATAACGACAATCTCTTTCATTCGGGTTCTCCTTTCTCTAACCCGAAAATATAATTTTTAATCTTTTCCAGTTGTTGTTCAAATTCAGGAACCCGGGGATAAATTAATTCTCCTCGTGAATACAGTTCAGCTATCCGGCGATTATTTGGTATTTGGGAGATAACCGGAATGTTTTCTTTTTTACAGTATTTCGTTACATCATCATTACCAATACCATCACGATTGATTACAACCCCAAAATTCTTTTTTAACTCCTTCATTGTTTCGACAGCTAATATAAGGTCGTGTAACCCAAACGGAGTGGGTTCCGTTACCAAAATCACAAAATCGGCATTTTTTGTTGCCTCTATCACCGGACATGATGTTCCTGGAGGGGCATCATACAGTTTGATCATTCCGGCAGAAAAATGTTCATTCACATATTTGTTTGTTAGCGAGAATAAGTGGTACAGCTTGTTCCTGGCCTATATTCATTCTTCCTTCAATAAAGTCCAGATTACCTTTCTTGTAATGTTTCAGTTCTCCCATTTTTTGTGGGATCATCGGCAGGGCAGAGGCAGGGCATAATTCCGAACATGCATAACAACTATGGCATAACTCCGGAAAGACCAAAATCATCGTGCCGAGTTGTATTACTGCATGAAAATTACATACTTTCTGGCACTCCCCGCATAATGTACACTTATTTTGTATCCATTCAGGGACCATTTTATATTTATCCTCACGATGGGAAAGTTTACCTTTAATAAACAAACCTGAATTTGGCTCTTCCACATCTAAATCGCTTAAAACAACTTTCTCTGTCTCTGCCAGGTAGGCGGCAAGGTTTGTTGCTAGTGTTGTTTTTCCGGTTCCTCCCTTTCCACTTGCGATAGCAATATTCATATGATGATTAAAAACATTAACGTATCTACCTGTTATTTATCGATTTTGAGTTATAATTGTGCTATCTTGTAATATTCAATGTGATTTTTTCTTTTTAAAAAGTTTAAGAGTTTTTTCAAAAGCTTTTCTTGCTAAGTAGATACAATCAATTTTAGTATTCGGTACACCCCCAAGATGTTCAATAATATCCTCAATACTTGTTTTTTCTGCTTCAATTATACTTTTTTCTTTAATAATTTCTAAAAGAGCCGAACCAGCGGAAAAAACTCCTGCACACCCAATTGCTTCAAATTTTGCGTCAATTATTACCCCGGTATCGATCATTAAATATATTTTTATTGTATCACCGCAAGATCCTGTGTATGATAGCGCTACACTAGGATTTTTTATTATCCCAACATTCACTTTTTTTGTATAGTATTCAATTGCTGTAGTTGAGTAACCTGAATTTTTTAGCAGATCATTCATTTTGTATAAACTGAGAGTTATAATACAAAAATGATACGTATTATATTCTACTTATTCCTAATTTACAGCAGGATCTAATGATCGCATAAATTTTGACCGGTTTGAAGTTGACCTGCCAAATATTGTTCAACAAGGTTTTGCGGTGAATCGCTATGAACCCCAATACAAACCTCAATGTTATTTTGTGTAAAAAGCTCTTGTGCTTTTACTCCCATTCCTCCTGAAATAATTGTACTAACACCCTGATCGGCAAGAAATTTGGGGTAAGACCCTGGTTGATGTACAGGGGGAGTAACATAATTCACATTTATTATGCTATTATCCTCGGTTTCAACAATAGCAAATTTTTCACAATGCCCAAAATGGGGAGTTAACAGGTTATTTACTGTTGGAATAGCAAATTTTTTCATAGGCTTTTAAAAATTAAATTAAACTAAAGATTAAGATTAGCTAACTACTCTGTAGCAATAAACGGATCCCAGATGATCAGAATTAAAGCTCCATTCCTTGATTCAAAAGGACTATGCTCCTCATGGGCAGGTATCAACAGGTATGAGACCTCAGAATAGGTTTTACCATCACTAGAGCATGCCCCTTTGAGAACAAGGTATTGTTCCGTTGTAACATGAGAGTGGGAACCCATCTTAAATCCCTTTGGGAGCTTTAAAAAGATGATTTTTGCGTTCTAGCAACTCTTCTCTTATCATTGTTTTTCCGCATTTTGGGCATTTTAAGGTGGTGCATTTTATATCCTGTTGGTGAGGAACTTTTTCTCCGCATTTTGCACAAATACAATATCCTCCTGGCCCAAAACTGCCACCTTTATTACGTCCTCGCCCTCCGCCACGGCCTAATCCCCGGCCCTGGCCCATATTCATTCCTTTACCGGTATTATTCATTTTTAGTAATTTTGGTTATGATTATTATTTAGTGCAGCATTTACCGTGTCCAAACCCGCCTGCAAGATTTATTATGTTTTTCGAATGACAAACAGGACATTCGGCAAATGAAGTTTTAATATTTATATTGAACATATGACCGCAATCATAACAGCGAATAATATTATTCCTGAAATGTATATTCCCCCCGTCAATTGTAAGTACTTTTCCATGAATAATAAGATCCGCGATTTTTTTTCTGGCCTTTTCTATTAACCGGGTAAAAGTTGAACGGGATATCTCCATTTCATCAGAAGCTTCTGCATGCGACAAGCCAATAAAATCAGCCAATCGGAATGCTTCAAATTCATCAAGTGAAAGATATGTCCGTTCTAAAAATCTACCGGCCACTCCTATCGGTTTAAATTCGGTGAATATGGGCGGTTCATGAACTATTCTATGTTTTTCCGGCCGTGGCATATATTTTTAATTTAATTTAAGCTGCAAATATAATAAACATATGTGCATAAAACAAAAAAATTAAGATGAAAATTGAAAAACGCGATAACTAAAATGGATGCGGATACGGTTATCATTTCAGACAGCGCACTAATCTGCTTTCCTCCTTTCGTTCTGGTGATCGCCGGCGCTTTGAGGAACAGGGACGTGATACTAACCGGTTTGGCAGTAGGAATTTCCGGTTATGCTGTAGGTAACTACCTGGGAGTAATCATTGCGTATGCCCTGAAATAATTTATATGCTTGTAATCATCTGCCTGAAGCTTCACGGAGTATAAAGTTTTATGTAGATCGTAACTTTATAAAAAACCCTTTACCACCCGATTTCAATTATTTCCGGAAGAAGATTTTAAAGGCTTCCGGATTGCTTTCCAGGTTACAAGATGAATATCATTCTTTTTAAGTACATTCTTGAATTCTTCACTGACCGCATAATCTAAATCCCGTTGTCTCCAGGCGGCTCCAAAATCAGAATGATCAATGGTTATGGCTTGCATTTCGTCATCATCAATGGCAAGGTGTAATATCAACTGGTTCAATCCTGGCTTTATACTCTCAATGATCTGTTTATAGGATTCATTCCATGGCACCCCTGGAGTTTCAGCACTTATCATGTAAAAATTATCCACAAGGATTTGTTCTGGTCCAACCAGTTCCAGAATTTCAGAAGTTAGGGCTTGGAGGAAGATTAAGGGCAAAAAAACAGGGATATTATACTCTTTTCCTACCTTCAAATATTTTTTAAATAGTTCTGGTGTTGCACCTATACTACCCATGTGTGTATCAATATGCGTAGGTTTAATTCCAAAAGCCATTGCTCTTTCGATCTGTGCCCTGATTTCTTTTTCAACTTCATCAGGATTAGCGTTCCGGGCCACCTCTTCGGTAGAAGCATAAAAATATCCTTCTTCATTTATCAGACTTGGGATTTCACTTGATGGCAATACCCCATCCCACTTATAATTTTTC
>JABUBN010000388.1_pt1 | contig 13021 bp, 2 predicted proteins | sample 7240341 | NCBI WGS metagenome assembly JABUBN01 (sample SAMN07256345, study PRJNA390944) | subsurface metagenome | isolation source: Methane hydrate marine sediment | place: Pacific Ocean: Eastern North Pacific, ODP site | reverse complement strand
AAGACTACTCCAGAAAAGCATTTATGTCCTCTTTATAAAGGAACTCATTAGACGCCTTCTCTGGAACAAGGAGAGATGCATATTGTTCGGTTGGTGAGGCGTTGATAATGACTCTCCAATTATTTCCAGCAAGGTTAAGCTTATCTACCAATACCTCTTCAGGTTTAATCTTTGAGAAATTAAACTTCTCTGGAGCAAAAGGTAAATTTAGGTTTACCGGCATATCTGCCCAGGGCATTTTTCGCAACTTCTTTTCATGTGGGGTAAGTCGCGCCCTGAATGGACCTATATCCCTCTGAATCTTAGTGCGCGCTATCTGCTCTGGAGTTACTAAGAATACACCCCTCTTCAACCTATCAAGCCAATTTTCTTTAATTTGTTTATCCAATTCAGTTTCATCAGAATCTTTTTCACCACTAATGAATCTGTCTCTGATAGCAGGTACTAAATATAAACCAAAAACAACTGGTGCTAGTGGCACCATAAGAGCATAGGCAGGTATTTCATTTATTCTTTTGAATCTGGTCTTGAAATGATGTTTCTCATGAAGAACAATCAGGGATTGAATGTATGGAGGGGTTGCTCTGAGGGCTTGTCTTACTTTTTCATTCTTGAGGATAATCTTGCCGTCACGGTAAGAGATAGCATCCTTTATAGTAGGGTCAATAACTGCAGTGGCGAGGTCAGGATGTAATTCATAGATAGCTGGTCCAGCTCTAATATAACCAGTGCTGGCCATTTCAATTCTTTTAATATGGCGAGATACTGCAAACATTAATGGTGTGGTTATTAATAATGTAGCTAATCCACCCACTACCCCTAGCAGAGTTGCAAACATATTCAAACCAAGCGCAATCCCCATGCCGATAACAAAAGTCAGAGCAGTTGTCACATTCGCACCCTTAGAAGAAATAGCTTGTGGGGGCTTCTTTATTAATAAATGTGCATTATCTAAGGGACCTCCAAATTGATTTGCATAACTCCATGTATTTCCACCATCTACAGATACCCGAACAACAAAATCCACTCTGGAACTATCTGCTCGAGGTGTAATCTGCCCTTCAAATACATACCTATCAGCAATGAATCCTGTATGTTTCATAGGAGCGGATTCCCATTCGCCAACTACTGAATCATAAGACCAGACTTGAGCTACAATATTCTCTCCAATGAGAGGGTCGTGTAAAACATTAGTAATACTGACTTCTGCTTTAACTGTTATGGGCTCGACTCTTGAAATACTAATAGTTTCACCAAGTTGAGGTGTCATAGAAATATTATTTAAAATTATACTCTCAACCCCTGTTTCTGCAAATATTCTTACAAGTTGTTGACTTATTTTCTTAAAGAGATCCAGGGAGCTTTCTTCTATTGCCTTATATACCTGAGGAGCTTGTTGATTCTTTGTAATATCGTCTAAAGACATCTTCGGAGCATTTATATATTTCTCGGGAGGAGATGCATTCGGGTCTGCCATCCAAGCTATTAAGCCCATATCCACAGAATCTGTATCAATAACTGGCCAAATGGGCAACTCGAAGAGAATTGTCTTACCGGTCAACACAGTTATATCTTTACCTATTATCATATTCTCGCCCGGGGTTAAAAAGTCATAACGCTTCAACCATTCCAATATCGGCACACCAAAAATGGTAGCGTCTTCATTTATTGTTTTCTTCACGTCGTCAGAAATAGCCGTATAAACAGTAGCAAAGACCAATTTATCATCTGCCATTACAGGAACATGAGTCAATACCTGATTGTTGCCTACCTCCACCTTCCCTCTGGCAGCTACTAATGAGGAATCCCCTACGACTGATCCCGGCGCTAAATCAGCAGAATAATAGATAATAGAATTTCCTACCCTAGTCTCATCATCAATAAAACTACGATATATGTGGGTATGTTCGCTTACTTCCGACGTGGTAGATACAAATGAACCTATCCTTTTTCTAAAGGAATATATTTTAGAAAGTAAACCTTCCCTTAATAACTCATCTACATATGTTTCTGTAGTACCTAAATCTCGATAGAAAGTTTTGTCTCTATGTCCAACTGCATATAATGGTGGAAATTCCGAAACCATTTCATAAACTAAGGCATAAACTTTCTTTTTGGTCTCATCACCCTTTGTTCTCTTCTGTAAATGTTTATTAAGTGCATCTGGATCTTTCAACAATGTGTAAGGGAGAAATAGTTCATTTGAGGTATCCACTTCTACAGGTGTCCGCTTTATCACACCTGCCATTATCAAAAATGCATCCAACACATCTTTATATTCTGCGGGGTCTTTATCAGTCAATATGAAACTAGCTGTATTTGCAGATATTATTCCGGTTCTATAATCACGGTCCTTGCTCATGTCAGGCTTTTCTTTAAACCCAAGTACCTTCCCAGTCTTTTCATCAATAACCACAACTCCTAATTTCCCACTTGCCTTCATTTTACTCTCAGGATAAACAATTAAACTTATCCCATCCCTTATCTCTGGTTCAGTTACTAAAAGTCCATCACCGTTTAAAACCACAAGACCACTTTGTCCTCTTCTCTCTAATGCTTGAGTGAACTTATAAGAACCCCTTATCACTAAGTCCATAATAGATGCCATAAGTTCTTCCCTTCCCAGTGGCGCTGGCACCCTCATACAAGTCTTTGACCCATGAGCTAATGTCAAAGCTACCCTTGTCCCAAACCCTCCTGCCTGAATCAGGACTATCCTTAAGTCCTCTAATTTCTTACCTTTTAAGTGGAGGTAATTGGGATTGTCAGCAAGTTCAGGAAGTTCCTCGTCGAGTTTGGCTATAGAATTAAATAAAGCTCCTCCGTTTCCAATTTTCGGGCCTTCTGGGTCTGGCACCACTATTATTGGAACATCCGGCCTACTAGTTACACCTATTCTACTTGGGCCTGTGTATATTTTCTCATACATTTCAGCCATAGCTTTATTTCCTGCTGTTATGACGATTACATCTGCCGAGGGAGTAGAAGAAATCATTTCCCTTTCACAAGCCTCTTCGGAAGCCCGGTAAACTTGTTGGAGAACATCTAAATCTCCAATCTCTTCTGATGGGGCGGACAAATCTGGCTGGAGATTAAGATATGATTCAACTTTTTCTATAATCTCTCTTACTTCTTTGTCATGGGCTTCGTCTTCTATGGTCTTGCCAGTGGTGGCTTTCTCCCAAGCGTGTTTAGCTTCATGTCTTACAATTAAAGCAATGAGTTCCCTTAGGTCTTTGTATTCTGGAGAGTTCTTTTCTAATGAATTGAGGAGGGTAATTAGTCGGTAGATTAATACATAAGGAATGTAAGAATTTTGCTCCTTGTGTTCCAAACCTCTTCCAGCATGAGCAACCTCATACCTCTTCAGGTCTTCATTCCATATAAATGGTGGTGCTCTACTAAGATTTGTATCTTCCGGAGTCAAGAAAATATGAGTTGTTGAATCAATCTGCTGGATTGTCTTTGGGTCATCTCCATAGACATCTAAAGCAATATTTAATGCTTCAACAACTGGAGATTCTGGGAAAAGATTGCTACTAGCTTTTCCTCCTTTCTCTATCAAATACTTTCCTTCATCTCTTTTAACCCTTATAAATCTTCCTTCTTTCATCGCTTTAGCGATTTCTGGGTTGGTCTTAGCCTCGTGGTCTTCTGGTGTAACGTCCTTTCCAATGTTTGCATCCTTGGACTGTTTTAAATCTGCTATTTTTTTCTTTGCCTGCCTAATCAATGAAAATATTCCTAGTTCTTTTAATTCTCTATTAGCCGATTTTCGATCGATAGCTGTAGCTAATATCTTATTTATTAACCTCTCTGCACTAGGAATATATACAGCAGGTACCAAAAGCCTACCTTCGCGATAATCGGCTAAAACCTGTTGCATTAATACTTCTAATTCTTTACTTAATGTTAATCCAAACTGATATTTCAATCGTAGTGTTCTTAATGCAGCTCCCAAGAAGAAATTCTTACCATCTCCTACTAATCTTACTTTACCCTCTAATAGGTCGTTAAGGCTCTTGGTATGCCCATATAGATTACCGTCACAGTCCATAGCCATCTGTAATAAACCGGGACCTGTTGAACTATATAATTTTCCTGTTTCCCCATCCACTACAATTTGTTTAATGAGAACTTTCTTACCGTTGCTAGCAATAACTTCTATAGGACCAGCGTATTCAACATCAATGCCTTTAAATTGTACTTCTCCGTATTTGCCAGGAGACAAAAGTTGTTCCCTAAATACCCCTAAAGCATTTGCTAATTTATCTAAAATACTCATTGCCTCATTGTATACCCTCTCACTAGCTGGAGCGGTGGAACGTGTGAATTCTTCTCTTTCTACATCTGTTAATTTTATTTTTATAGAGATATCAATATCATCCACTTTCTTACCAAATAAAATATCTCTAACTGCACCACCAATAATTACTACTTCTTCTAGCCCATTATCCCTGAGAAATTTCAAGAAAGACTTTAAGTTTTCATCACGGATATAATTTAAATTGACCTTACCTGTTTCTATTGCTTGTTCAACCAAAATTTTATTCATCGTAGGGATATATTTTCTGCCTTCCCAAAATCTCTTATAGCTTGAGTATGAAATCAAAATTATAATAATAACTGGGATTAAATAAATAACGTCATGTTCGGCTAATAAATCTAGAAAAAGAATGAAAGAGAGTCCCAAATCTACACAATAATTCCTATAAGATGGTATTAGTTTTTGAAGAGACTCTATTACTTCCTTAATTTTTTTATACTCTGGATTCTCATAGGACTCTTCTACTTCTCCTAGTCCATGAGCTCCTGCGTAATCTACTGTTTCTGTTACAATTTCTGGAACTGTGGATAATAACACTTCTAACTCTCTTATAAAAGAACGGGTCAATTCAATACCTCTACTTTTATCAATCTTTATAAGCTCCTGTGCAACTTCACGTACACCCCTTTCCCACCACCACGACTTCCAGGTCTTTAATTTGTTTGAATAAAAGATAAATCTCTTTTCACTAGAAGCCTCTAAATATTCCAACATAACCTTAGATTCTCTCCATCTTCCATTTGTAAAAACTCTTAGCTTTTCTTCACTTCCACCTTGGATTATAAAATTTATTATCTCTTCTTTACTTACCCCCCTTTGTATTAAAACATCCACAATTTTCTGCATACTTTCTCTATTTTCAAGAAGCGCAACCATTAGAAAGTCAGAAATCACCTTGTCTCTCGAAGATTCTTTGAGATATTGAGAAAATATTGTATCTATATCAACTCCCAGTTCTACAAGAGTAGAGATAAACATCTGTTTTTCATTAAAACTTTCACTAGATTGAATAGCCTGAATACAGCCTTTAATTATCTGTTCTCTAGATGCACCTAATTTATTTAGCGCCTCTACAACATCTTTACGATAGCTAAGTGAGCTTAAAAATGGGATTATCAGCTCGATAGTACGTTTATCACCTGTTTCACCGAGTGCTTTAATAAATATATTGGTAAAACCAGTACTACCATGAAGCTTCTCTATTAAGAATGATGTTACTCTTAAATTTTTACGTCTAATAAGTTTTCTAACTAGATTTTCCAGCTTTCTTTCTTTATATTCAAGCTCCTCATAACGAGAATTTGTTCTATTAATTCTCCATCTATACCAACTCACCGGAAAGAATACACGCCAGATAGCGAAGATTAAACCAATGCCCACACCTAAACCTACAACAACTGTGATTACTGGATGCGTTGCGATAAATTCACCCAAGCCAGCAGATACACCCGCAGAATCCCCTGCACAACCAGAGAGAAGGGTTACGGCAGAAAGAGTGAGGAACAATAAAATTATATTCGACCTGCTGGATAATTTTCCCTGAGATTTTTGTGAGCTAGATGAATCTTGAGTTTGATTAAGGATTTTTCTCAAAATGACAGGAAGAAGTGGAGCTACTTTCTCAACATCTTTATATGCTAAATCTTTAGCATATTTAATAACTTTATCTTCTGAATATGAAAGTTTCATCCCTTGATAATTAAACTCTTTATTTTCTTTCAATGATAAACGAGCCTGTTTAATCTCTTTTTCTATATCATCTTCGTATTTTTGCCTTAAATATTTCTTTAGTTTATGGATTTCTCCTTTATAAATAGTAATGTTGCCATGAACAAATTTGCCTTTTTTGCGAATTGATTTTTTAGCATTTTTGATTACTTTTGCTATACCCCTATTATATTTTGGCCATAGATTTTGTTTGAATCTATTTGTCTCTTCACTAACGATTTTTCTTCTTGCATATTTCTCATAACTTTCTTTTCTCACCTTACCTAATATCTCCCAATATCCATCCGCATTCTTAAGAGCTCTCTTATAATCTTTCACAAGCTTTTTAATAGAAGAAGATTCAGTATTTTTAAAGAATTCATCTACAAAATTGAATATAGTTTCCAACCATGGTGGTCCACGTTGAGAAATATTCAGTTTCAGCCAGAGCTGTTTAAGCCTAAGTTCTACTTCAGCTATAGAGGTAGCACCAGAAGTCAACAACTCAAATAAACCTAATGTGGCATTAATAAAACTTCTACCTTCCTTTGAATTTACCCACTTAAGAAGAGTTTGTTTATAGTTGTATTCCGCTTTTCTAACTGAATTAATGGCAAAGGTAATTACATTTTTAACATTTTCGTAAAATGCTTTCTGCGCATCTTCTAGATTTTCCTTATTAGAAATAAGTAAAACATCTTTTTCTCCATCCGTAAGCTCTGATTGTTCCCACAATTGTTGCGGGGTTATTTCACCTGTTAGAAAATCAAATTTCTTTGCTATTTCTATAGTTCTCTTGGAAGTCGGTCCTATTATTTTATTAACTTCTCCTTTGGCTTTATCCTCAGAAAGTGTCTTTAGTCCAACCTCCTTTAGATTGTATATTTTATCCTTTGCTTCTTCTATGCTTCCAAAGACAGAAATCAAACAATCTCTCTCAAATTCAGTCAACATACCCCAGAACTCTTCAACTAAATTAGAAATACTCTCTTTTACATCCTCATTTTTTCTTCCGGATATTCTTATATTCTTTAATTGTGCATCCTTTCTCTTTGCGAAGCCTCCTAATTTCTTGAAGACTTCTTTCTTCATGGAATTTCTGATTAAATCAAGCTCGATAAAATTCTGATAGTCAATGTGTTTTGGAAAAGTCATACGTATATACTCAAGTATTTTTCCAATCCTTCCTGCTTCAGCTAATTCTTTTATTCCAATTTTTATTTGATCTTTCTCATTATTAATCCACTCAACCAACTCTGCACCACTTACTTCTTTATCCAAGTTATCACTTAGACTGCGAGCAACAAGATAAAGTGCACGCCTTATTACTGTTTTTGCACTCCTACTTAACCAAGACAGTGGTTTTAGATTGGCACTAAACCTTCTATCTAACCAAAGTCCCCTTTCTTTGAGCCATAAGAGTGGTTGAGAGAAACCCAGGAGGGGTGTTAAAACTGTAGTCAATCCTGTAAGGATGTAGAATGAAGAGAAGGAGATGAGGATAAATATAGGATTGACTTTGATACCTGCATATAGGGTGAGGAATATACTTCCTCCTAAACCTAAGGGTATGAATAGCTTCTTTACCCAAGGTGTCCTAGAGAAACTACCTATATAATAAAAAAGCATTCCACCAAAAATTCCTAACCACCAGTACCAGTAAGTTAGAACACCTCCCCACGCCCAGATTCCTCTTAATATAAAGGCAATGAGAGGTAGACCAAATAAAATCTGGATCTTAATTGCTGAGCGCTTTGTGGGATCTTTAGGCCAGACTGCGTCCCTTATATAAGGAAAAAATATAATTAACCCTAACCATATTAAAGGCAAACCAGCGGTTAACATAACTATACTCACTAGCTGTAAAGACTGTATAGGGATAAATGTTAAACCAGATAAAATTATTACAATCATAAGCTGAGCCACAAAAGTACGCGGTAAACCTAGCCACTTTTTCTTTACTTTTTTCTTTGTACCTCCTTCCTCAACTTCTATCTCTTCTTTCCCATAAATCTCTTCAAAGGCAAGATGCTTAAGCCCAAATCCTTTGCCGGATATATCAAATCCTCCCTGTCCTCTGGCAATAGCATTGTGAAATCTCATGCCATAGGTAGGAATCAATGCTGTATAGAAGCTATGAAGTTTGGGGAATAGCGAGATGAAGATGGAAGCTCCTCTTACGAATCCTTTTCTTAATACTAGATATACCCAGGCAGGGAAGCTTCCTCCCTGATTAAGCAAGAGACCCATTATTCCCATTATTAATAGAAACTTTAAATTGACAAATCCACTGACGCCCAATAACACAACCCAGCCCAGATAGATATAATTAGCTAAAGGAATTATAGGTTTCTTATAAAAGAATGACCATGCCTCTACATTAAACACCTTCTGTCCAATATGAACCCTGTGACTCCTTAATAATCTATAACCCCATCTACTCAAGGCATACTCAGCAGTATTCTGAGACCATCTACCACCAGGAGTAAGTGCTCCAAAGAACCATGCCTCTCTTGACTTACCAAAGTGCATATATTCCTTATGGGTAGTGCGATAGCCTTTCAGCATCAATCTAATAGAAAGCATTGTATCTTCGCCGGAATATCTGTGGGTAAACCCGCCTGCAGTAATAAGTGCCTCCCTATCAATAATTGCACTGTGGCCATAGAAACCACAGGCACCAAACATATTAAGGAATCTCTGAACCTCATTTGTCCAGGTAGCATCTCCCAAGCCAAAGGCTTCTGTTGTCCAAGAATAAGGCCTATTGTATATCTCCTCTCCGAAAAGAACCTCTTTGAGTTTAGGGTCTTTATTAAATTCTGCTAATCCCATTGGAAGCTTTATTGCTTCCTCAAGCCTTACCGAGGCATTGGCATCGAAGAATAGCACCTTTTCTCCTCTTACAAATGGCAATATTGCATTTTGACCATAAGGCTTACCTCCAAGCACAGGTTTACCTGCTGGAGCTTTTCCAATATCTATGATCTCTTTTTTATCAGGGTCATACCTGTATAGAGTATCTCCGGCCCACCATACTTCTAAACGCGCCTCTACAGCTGGATGCTCCTGCATCAAAGCTTCTAAATATTTCTTTTGAACTTCTGTTACCTTTTCCGGAATACCACGTCCTTCATAATTTAGCAAAATCTGTAGTTTATCATCTATTAATTCTTCTATTTTCTCTCTCCCTTCCTTAGTCTTCGTCAACTCAGGGAAGTTTATCTCAGCAAATAAGCGATAAGCATCTCTTATTAATGCTACCTCTCTCACTGTCTTAGAAACAGGAACCATCCTATTTGCTACCCATATCTCTATTTGTGTCTTTATATCATCGGGTAAATTAGGTGATAACTTTTTAAGGAGATTTCCTTTTTTTACATCTTCGGCATGGCTAGTGAGAGTCTTACTAATATCTTTATCCCCTATACTTGCAGCAAATACCCCCCACTGCTGATAATATACACTGATAAGCTTATTCAGCTTTGTAATCTTTCCTCCCTCTTCTGGTGAATTTAAATCATCAAAGGGATATGATATCTCTTCAGCGAAAGCAGTAATCATAGCGGTCAAGGTAGGTAAATCATTCCAATAAAGAGCATAAGGCATATGCATAAGCCAGCTTCCTATTAAATCCTGGATTATTTCTCTTGCCTCAGGATCCCTTGGTGCTTTACTCAAATCTTCTTTTAGTAATCTTTGCTTTTCTTCTTCTTCGGTTATCTTATGAATTTTTGCTAGTCTTTCTACAAACATAACCCAATACTTTTTCCAGACATCCTCCTCTCTTCCTTCCCATTTATACTTTACCTCTTCTGGAATCATCAACTCTATAAAACGTCTCTTTGCATCAGAATACTTTTCTCTTGCATCCTCCCATGTCTTTACCTGACCTACACCTTCCCTCGTTCCCTGATAGAAGGTAAAGAAGGTAGAAATAACCTTAGGAAATGTAAATATTGATAGAAAGATAAAGGAAAATCCTAAAATAGCAACAGGTAGACCTAAATAAATTCCCCATCCAATTCCCAATTCAAAGAACCCTAAAACAGCCTTCCATGTCTCTATTCCCATAAGCCAGTTAAACATTGCCCAAATAGCAGAATTGATGGTAAGGAAAATAGTGAAACGAGCAATTTGATAAAAGGCAAGCTTGTCTATCTTCTCATGCATAGCAAATCTTATGGTGTCATAGAGGATATATAATGAAGTGAGAACAATAGAGATTATCGCAATATGTAGATAGGAAATATGAGTTATTCCAATTACTTGCAATAGGCTTCCGCCGATTATACCTATTGTAAATACTATTGGTAACCAAGCAACAGGCCATAGGTTCTTTAAGAAAGTAAAGTAGCCTATTCTGTCCTTGTATGTTTTTAGATTGAGACCTTCTTTTTTATAAAACTCTAATTTGTCTGGTGCTTCTTCATATTTGTTTAAGAAATGTTTGTTTTCAAATAAATCTATAAAGTCGTCGTATGTTACCTGGTCTCTATTTATTACTTTCTTACCATACTCTGAGCGTAAAAACTTCTCTATCGCTCCAATATCATCTCTAATTTCTTTAGCAATATCTTTCTTCTCATCCTGATTGTATAAGCTAATTGATTTATCTAATAAATACAGGAGTAGATTAGGACAATAAGCGATTAATGCTACTCCACCCTTATTCATTTGCTCAGTAATCCATTCAATCAATACTACATACATTAGGTCATCTTCTATCTCTCCTCCATCTCGCTTTGTTATACTACGCCATTCTTTTAAACTTGAATTTGTTAGTGGGAAAAGTTCCCTATATTTTTCAGATTTACTATTCTTTATAAAGTTAACAAGCTTTACTTCCACATAATAATTCTCATGATCAGTTACCCCTATTTCTGTCAATCTCTCTCTAATGTCATTTCTTAAAGAAGGCTCATCTATAGATGGAGGTTTAGTGCCAGCAGGCGGCTTTATTCTCTTTTCTGTTTTCTTGCTCCACCAATGCATAATCTTACCCAAAATCTTCTCCACTATTAAAAGGATAACAACAAATGAGGCTAGGCCGATTATTCGATAAAGCACAGCTTTATTTTCTCTCAACTCCCTGATAGAGTCACCAATAACGTCCTTGATCTTCATAGGCTTTCTTAAGTTACCGAAAATATCATAATAATATTCAGCTGTTTCCCGCTTTTCTCCAATAATAGGCTCTCTCTCCTTGACAATTTGAGTTTCTCCGCCTTCTCCCTCATAGATTATCTTTAACCACTTTTTGGTCACCTGAGAGCTATCAGTATCAAGCCGTGCTTCTACTGGCTTTCCAAAAGGATCATAATAAACTATCTCTTTCCCTTTTATTATAGGATACACATTTGCCAATCTATGTACTACATAATCATATTCTCTAGCAGCTAATCGGCCAGAGGGGGTGTATAATACTGCTCTTTTCTTATCATGAGCATTAGTGATATTATATCTGAAACAAGTCACCTCTCTTCTTTGTGATTCATCTTCGCCAAAGCAAATATTCACTGATTGTTTTCCAGCATACTCACGATATTCACTTGGCTTTCCATTTTCTTTGACAGAAAATGCTGCCGGTAGTATGCCAAAAGGAACTTCTATAGTATTTCCATCTTTGGTTGTAACGTTTTTTAACCACCACATATTGATAACTGTATCTATGTTGTCTTTACTTGTGGGAATTCTTCTTGCTATGTCTCTTCCAGGTGGGTCATTGGGTAAGAGAAAGAGGTAAGATGCTAGTTTTTCATTGGGACTTATATATGTAAATCCTTTAAGGGTATCTCCCTCTTTTAACCATGGTATTTCTTGGACTTGAGGAATAAGTGTATCTGGAGTTATTCCTACTTCTTTAAGGTCAGCCCAGAGGTCTCTCTTAAATCTTTTTCTATAAGTATCAACAACCTTCTTTTTAAATACTTCGGATGCCATAACTTTTCCATCAGTATACGTTGCCATCACCTGATTATCTTTTGTAAGTTTATAACTCTTTACTAAATCTCTTCCTTCCCATTGAATTCCCAATGTTCTTTCTAATACTACCTCAGTATTCCCAATTTTAACACTTCTTTCATGGATTACCTTTCTTCCCCAAAAATCTCCAACAATATAATAGTCTGTCCAAGTGGTTATTATTCCTTCAGCTATAGTGCGGGTTACTTTAACTGGCTGGAGAAGGACATTATCAGAAATGCCTGAGCTTTCAAGTTCTTCTTTTATTTCTTTACTTTTATCTTCTGGAAACTGTTGGAGAAATTGTTCTATTTTTGTATTTAATATCTTATATAGTTGTTTTGGTGGTAATTTAGAGTCTGTTGCCCAGACTTTCTTGTCATTATATTTGAGAATGGTTTTGGTTACTTTGTCTGGGTTTGTTAAATCTTTATATTCTTTTGTTTCTTCCCAACCATTCCAAGTTGCTCTACGTTGTCTTCCGAACTGGTCAAAGGTTTTAGTTTTAATAATAAGATTACGACCAGGTTTCCTAATAAATAAATCTTCAATAAGGGAACGCAGCTTATGATGGAAATAAATATTCTCATTTAACAGACGTGCTTCCTGAAAAGATAACGCTGAGAGATCATCTATTGCTTTTACAATTGCATTGCCATCTTCATCGTATTCTCCAGTGAATTTGCCAACACTGTATAGAGTGGTGTAAGCCTCTGTTTCTGAATTATATGCAAACGCTATACCGTATTGTTCAGCATCGGTTATTGGATCCCGGAGAATTATTGTGTAAAGGGAGTTTGGTTTATTCTTTTCGCCTTTCAGTTCTCTTACAGCATTACCATATTGGTCTATCCATTGGGTGGTAACATTCTTCGGATTTTGCTTAATAAATTTAGCAACTAGATTTTTATTACCTTTTTCTAATTCTTGAGCAAGGGTTTTGAAATATGATTTATTTTTTCCTTATATAAGGGACGCAGTCTGGCCTAAAGATCCCACAAAGCGCTCAGCAATTAAGATCCA
>JABUBN010000386.1_pt1 | contig 13038 bp, 13 predicted proteins | sample 7240341 | NCBI WGS metagenome assembly JABUBN01 (sample SAMN07256345, study PRJNA390944) | subsurface metagenome | isolation source: Methane hydrate marine sediment | place: Pacific Ocean: Eastern North Pacific, ODP site | reverse complement strand
CACCAAAAAAGGATTGCATTAACATTCTCTCCAATATCAATGATAGATAGATTCTTCTGATCATTTACGTGAACTACTGTCCCATTGTAAACAGCATGTAATTGAACTGGATGTTGAATTGTAATTGCGTGTTGTATATTATCTCTAATAAGGGAAACTATTTCTGAAACATATTCCTCATCAGCTTCAATTGAGATACCATAGCCATCCATTACATCTAAAATCTCAATTTCGCTTGGATTATACTTTTGAGGAATTTTAAATAGATTAGATTGTTCAGAGGTAGGTTGACATAATTTGTACTTTAGATTTTCAGTAATCAATTTAATAAGGGGTATGTCATAAACACTTTTAACACGAAACATTGGATTAACCATACAAAATCACCATAAATAGAAGAGAAATACAAGCAATTAAAAAGTTAATGAAATAAAAGAGATGACAAAATATCAAAACACAGTATCCATAAAAATAACAAAATTGGAGCCAGGACGGGGATTTGAACCCCGGCGCCAAAAGGCAGAGGCTTTCGAAGCCACCGTCATACCACTAGACTATCCTGGCCTTAGAAATCACTCGAAATAGAAAAATAAAATTAAAAAATCCTTCGCTCACAACTTGAATCCTCACATTCGTACATACTTAGTACTTCCACAGTCTTTACATCCTTTTGTCGAGCAATTAGAACAATAATAAACCCCACATTTAGCACATTTTGATGTTGCTTTGGTACTACAAGAAATACAGCTCTTTGCTTTAAGTCGACGAAGAATGAAAATGAAACCATATACACCTAAAGCGAAGATTCCGATACCACTAGCTACTTTTATAATAGTCAAAAAAACACCACCAGCTGGCGAGCTATTTCCGGGGGTTGAATCTTTTACTATTTCGATAATTGTTGTATTATGGTATTCATAAAGAGTAACCGTTTCATCTTCTTGTGTAACGTACCACGAAATTAATTCTTTAGTTTCTCCCAATTTCATGCCAAGTAATTCATTTATGAAGTTTTCATTGAAAGATTCTGGATTGATAACAATAGTCAATGGATAATCGGGAGTGTAGATATAGGGCTCCCAGGTTTTGTGATCAATTATCCGTGTACAAGTTACGTTAACAGTATCATCATATTCGACACCTAGTCTATCATCGTAAGATTGAACGAGAAGATTTGGAAGTATTAAGAAATTGAACATCAACAAACCTACGACTGTATAAAAGGATGCCCTTTTCATCGAGCTGAAAGAGAAAAGGAAACATAAAAGAATTTCGGAAACTGTCTTAATTTCTTACCTTTTGAAACGGATTAATGTACGGCCTTTACAAGCTGGACAACCATTAGAGTAACATCGTTCACAAAAAGCTTTGTTACATTTTGTGCATTTTCCAATAGCACTTTTCTTGCATACCAAGCAACGTTTACCAAAAATCTTAGGATAATAACGATAACCAAAATAAACAAGACTTAAAACTGCACAAAAGCCCAGAACACCAAGACCTATTCGAAGGAAATAATAGCCGAATTGACCAAGATTATCGTCCGGTTCTTCTGTCGTTGAAACACCGTTTATTTCATAAATCTCAAGAGCATAATAGTATAAAGTTTTACCCTCTAATTCAGGATGGTAGGGATCAGAAAAAGTGAACCCTTCTTCGGGTAAGACTGTAATATCTTTAGGAGTATGAAGCGCCATTCCAATAAGAGCATTAAACAACCCTACAGGAGTAACAATGTCCGGAACTAAGCGTTTCTTAGCAGGAGCTTCCCGATTATAATAATCGATAACTACGTGATCAACTTCCAAACGATAACCGTAAGACAATAAATCTCCAGCCTCAACATAAGGTGGAGTAGCTGAACAATGCTCAGTATAGGCGGGCAGAGTAAAAATTATCATAGACAACAAAAATACAATAGAAGCTTTGATTCTAACCATCAAAAGAAAAGAATCGTTTATAAATAAAAAACTATCGAATTCTTGAAAAAAAATACAAAAGAAAAAGTTACAGAGCAAAATTGATAGAAGAACTATATAGAATAAGAAACATTGCATGTATGAGGGGTTAAGTTAATCATCGATAAGTTTAAATGAAAATTATTAAAAAAAAAATTGCACAATATGTGCCAGAAATATGAAAATAAACAGGGGCAGTAGTTTAGTCTGGTCAATGATCGTGGACTGTCAAACGAGTTACAGCATCTGTAATCAGTGCTGAACTCCATGGACCCGGGTTCAAATCCCGGCTGCCTCGCCAAATATACTTTTCTTATATTTTCAATTCTCATTCTCTATTGACTTCTCATCCGCTTTAGAATCCTTTCTACTAAGAATGTTATCCATGCTGATGGTTTTCTTTTTTGGCCAAAGTCCCACTCTTTCCAAGCCCGCCATACCGATTCTGCTGTATACATACCCTTTTCATCTGCTTTTTGTTTGATTATATCTACCATTTCAATTAATCTTTCATCGTTTCTTAACCAAGGAAATTGCGATAAAACTTCAGTAACATGCAAAATATCATACCATATTAAAGGGGCTTTTAATTTTTTGAATCGGCTACCCATCCCAAACAAATATGGTTTCCTTTCTTTTCTTTTTTCCCATAATTCAAGTAAAGATTCTGCCCCAATCCTACATTCGTTGCTATTTCTCCACTTTTTCATTTGAGAAAGAGCTTTAAGTATTACAAGATTAGCGTAAGGGCAAGGATCAGCTTTTCTTCCAGGGCCCCTGAACTTTCCTAAATCGTTAGATACAGCACAAGGCCATCCATTTTCTCTTATTAAACTTACTATATGCTTTGCTGATTGCTCAACACTTTTCTCCCCATCTAACCCAAATTTGGCAATAACATACATAATTAATGGTGCATCACAGAGCATCCATGAAAACTGATTTGTACCAGATCCCCCAAATCTAATTGGAATATTTACGAGCACTTGAAAAAATCCTTCCTCAGATTTTCTATTTAAAATTTTATTGATTACTACCTTGATTCCATCGTCTTCTTGTGTTAACCCCAAATCAGCTACCAAAGTTAATTTATGTAACAGGTGGCTAGCATCGTTGTGACGTTTTAATGGTGACCCAGGCCATAGATGGAGATCTTCAATTACTTTCTTTATTTTAGAGTCCTTCAACATTATTTTTTTTGCAGAAACAACCTCTGGTGATTTTTCAGGCTGGTTAAGCAAATGCACACGAGCATTATATTCAACCCAGGGTTCTGATTGAACCAACCATACTATAACATCCTTCATAACCTAGAAATATAGGAATTCATTATTAAACAATTTTAGTAAAATTCGCTTAATTGAACTTCGAGTAATTCAAATCTCGGCTTTTTTGTTACATATAGTTAACTTTCTTTATTTTCCTTCTACTTTTTTTACTAAAAAGTTATTTCATCTAAGTTCAATTTTTCGAAAATTTTCGATTTTTTCAGCTTACACATCTGTTTCTCCCGACAAAAATCAAAAATAATCCTTCTAAAAGCTATTTTTCGAAAATATTTAGGTCTAGAGTTTTAAGAGAACGGTCAAAAACATTCGATTTAATCTAGGCCCACTTCTACACGTTTCTTTTCAACTGCAGCCATAAGTTCTTTAGCAAAAGTTATGAAAGCATCTTCAACTTTTTCTCCTGTTTTAGCAGAAGTAATAAAAAATGATTCCTTTGGCAGTTTTAGCTCTTCCACTAGTTTGTAAGTTTCATCATCTGAAATTACAACTTGTTCTTTTAGATCGGCTTTATTTCCAACAACAAAGAAAATAACTTCCTCTTCCACGCTATCTAACCCCTTTTTCCACAAATTCAAGGATGTTAGTGTATTTTCTCTAGTGAGATCAAAAACAAGGAGACACCCCTTGGCACCGCGATAAAATTTCTCCCTGACAGAGGCAAATCTTTCTTGTCCACCTATATCACTTATCAAAAATAAAACTTCGTCATCACCGACAAACAGCTGTTTACTTAGGATATCAACGCCTATAGTCATTAGATAAGAAGCAGAGAATCTATTATGTACAAAGCGTGTGATAAGCGAACTTTTTCCTACTCCAGGATCTCCAAGTAAGACTATCTTGAAGATGTATTTCCGTCCTTGCTTCTTCTCGACCATTTAGTTTTTCCCTACTTGTTGTATTTTTAGTTTCTCTTTTTATTAATCTTGTGCTTTAAATTCCATATTGACTTTCTAGTTCTTGAATTTTTTAATAATCTCTTCAGCTGTTTTTTGCTCTAGTTTTCCTTGCTCTGGAAACTTAATAATTCCATCATTAGACCACCGTGGAATGAGATGGAAATGAACATGAAAGATAACTTGCCCTGCCGCTCTTTCGTTGCTTTGTACGATGTTCACTCCTTCTGCTTCTGTAGTTTCCTTTAGCTTTTTTGCAACCATTGGTAATTTTTTCAAAAAAACTATATCCTCTTCTGGAATGGAGAAAAGAGTTTTATAATGCTTTTTCGGGATAAAAAGACTGTGCCCTTTTGAAATAGGGTTTATATCTAAAAACACTTTTACATCCTCATCTTCATAAAGTGTATAACTTGGAATCTCTCCTTTTACAATCATGCAAAAAATGCAGTTATCTGTCATATATTATTCACCTTATTTGTTTTTTTAGTATTATATCCTACCTTTTTCAGTTTACTCATTCCACCGATTTTGATAAAGTGTAGCTTTTTCTCTTAAATTTTGTAAATCTATAATTGTAAACTGATTATCCTTAAACAAAATCTTACCATCAACCATCACCATATTAACATCTTTCCCAGATGCAGAATAAACAAGATGCGAAATAGGATCATATAGTGGGATACAGTTTACATCTGAAATATCAACTTGGAATAAATCAGCTTTTTTTCCAATTTCAAGAGAGCCAATTTCTTTGTCCAAGTTTAGAGCCTTCGCACCCTCAATTGTAGCCATTTTTAACACAACCTTCGAAGGGAGAACTCTTTCATTTAAGTGTTTAACTTTTTGCAGAAAGCTTGCTAATCTCATTTCTCTAAACATATCTAAATTATTATTACAAGGCGCTCCATCGGTGCCTAATCCAACAATGACATCCATATCAAGGTATTTACTGACATCACAAATACCAGAAGCAAGTTTGGAATTACTGGAAGGGTTATGTGTTATTCGTGTATCAGTTTGTTTAATAAGATTATATTCTACATCATCTAACCATATACCATGTGCTAGAATCGTCTGGTTTCCTAACGCATCAAGTTCATTTAACGCCCGTATGTATGACTTGCCATAATATCTTTCAACTTGAGCACATTCTTCTCTATTTTCAGACGCATGTGTATGAATCATAATATCAGGATAGTTTTTCTGAATTTCAGAGAGTTTTTTCATTAACTGAGGGGAACACGATAAGAGAAATCTAGCGTTGAGCGAATACTTTATTCTATTTTTTTGGGTTTGATGGTAATCTCCAATATCCTTTATCACATCTTCAACAATCTTCTCTGTATGCTCAATCATATCATCTGGGAAACCATTGTTTACATCCATAAGCATTTTACCAATTCGTGTCCTTATACCACTATCAATTGCTGCTTGTATTCCATAATCCGAATATTTTGTAGTCAACATATCATTACAAGTAGTTGTACCTGTTCTAATCATTTCAGCAAAACCGAGAAGTGAGGAAGTGTGGACTTCATCAGTAGTAAAACTCGTTTCACCAGGTAAAACAATTTTCTGTAACCAATCTATAAGAGCTAAATCATCTGCTTTTCCTCTTAAAAGAGTTTGAACACTATGACTATGTGTGTTTACCAATCCTGGAACAAGAATCTTATTTAAACCCTCTATTACTACATTAGCAGAAAAATCTTTGTGAATATTTTTTCTTGATCCAATTGCTTTAATTCTGTCATCCACAACATAAACAGCACCATCTTGTATTACAGCATTCGTTAGATTACAGGTAATAAGATAATCAGCTTCAATAATTACATCAGACACTTTTACCAATGCAATGATTACATTAATCTTAATAAAGTCTATTTTTAAGATAAAGAGTGAGGAGAAAAGTTTGTCAGAGGTTTCTTTAGAAAAATTAACAGAAACAATGAAAACTTGCATAGCATGTCAGCTTCATAAGGATCGTACGCAAGTGGTTCCAGGAATATACGGACCAAAAAATGGACTGTGTTTGATTGGAGAAGCTCCAGGATATAATGAAGATCTCAAAGGACAACCATTTATAGGCAGGTCGGGAAAATTACTAGATAAAATGCTCAATAATGTTGGTTTAGTGCGAGGGAAAAATCTAAGCATATTGAATGTTGTTAAATGCCGTCCAACAATAGATGGTTCAAATCGGACGCCCACAGCATCAGAACTGAAATTTTGTGGTGAAAAGTGGTTAACTAAACAACTTCAAATCCTTAAACCAAAATTACTTGTCACACTTGGGGGAATATCTCTAAAATTCTTTTTCCCTAAAGCTAGTGTAACTCGTTCAGCTGGGACAATTATGGTTTCTACTGATGGATACCCTATATTCTCAACTTTCCATCCAGCTTATTTATTAAGGAATGGTAGACCTGAATTGTATGAAAAATATGAGAGTCATTTCAAAGAAATTACAGATATAATGAATAAGGATTCAAGCACGATTTCTGAAATAGCGCCACTAGAGCCAGCAAAGCCTAAGAGTCAGAAAAAATTGACTGATTTTTTTGAGAAGTAGATAATGTACTCATGTTGGAAACTTTTTAAATTTAGTAATCAAACGTCAACAAGATGAAAAAACTCGAAAAATTGTTTGGCACAGCTGGAATACGTGGCTTATTTGGAGAGAAGGTGACAGCTGATTTAATCATACAACTTAGCCAATCAATAGCAGAACTATATCCAGAAAGTGGTATGCTTGTTGGTCATGATGCAAGAACATCGTCAGAAGTTCTAGCTCAGTATGCTTATGCATCACTTGCTATTGTAGGAAAGAGCGTTTTTCAAGTAGGATTGTGTTCTTTTCCTGTCATAGCTAACCTTACAACAACTTCAAAACATGAAATAGCAATTTATATTACTGCTTCACACAATGCACCAGAGTATAATGGGGTAAAAGTCTTGCAAAATGGGAGAGAGTTTACTAAGGAAGAGCAAGATAAACTAGAAGAAGCGATTCACACAAAATTAGATGCTAAAACAGCCATTATTCATAAAGAATGGCATGAAATAATTCCACAGCAGAAAATATATGACGCAGACAGACAATACATTAGGAGGATAAAAAACTATCTTCAATTTGAAGGAGATGGTAGAACAATAATTATAGATCCAGCTAATGGTCCTATGGGTTTACTCTCCCCTATATTATTCAGTGAACTAGGGTTTAAAGTTATATCCATAAATTCACATGTTGATGGTTCCTTTCCAGGAAGACCAGGAGAACCTATTGAAGAAAACCTTCAACAACTCATAGGTTTATGTAAATTAGAAAATGCTATAGGTATTGCGCATGATGGAGATGGAGACCGTGTCAGCATTATTGACGAAACTGGTTCCTTTATTGAGCTCTCAAGAATTAACGCTTTGCTAGCCAAGCTTGCTATTGAAGAAGAGGGAGAAGGAAATGTCATTCTAAGCATTGATTCTTCAACTTGTATTGACAATGTTGTGAAATTAACAAATTCAAAAGTTATTCGTACTAATCTGGGTGAACTTCATGGGAAAGCTATAGCAATGATTGCTAAAGGTGAAAGAGTTATTTTTGCAGCTGAACCTTGGAAACCCATTCATCCAAAATGGGGACTTTGGATAGACGGGCTGTATAGTGTAACAAAAATATTAAAGTTCGCGACATTACATAAAACAACCATAGTCGAAGTAATGAAAACAATCCCAAATCCGATTTCAGAAAGAAAATCATACTTAATAAATGGAATAAAAGTTGATGAGATATATAAGAAATGCAAGAGAAAGCTTGAAGAATTATTGAGAGAGGAAAAAAAGGAAAAATTAACAATTGACGGGCTAAGATATGATATGGGAGATGGGACGTGGATATTGATACGAAAATCTGGAACTGAACCAAAAATTCGACTATATTACGAATCTCTGACAATGAAAAGATTTGATTGGATTAAATCAGTTGCTGATCAACTTGAAATATTAATGGATAAAACATAAAAATAGAAGTATACTTATTTACTATTTGTGCAATTAATAATAAAAGGTATTTTTATCTATTAGTTCTCTAAATTATTAGGAGATTAGAGAAATTGTCACCCATTTTATATGTTTCACGAAGTTTAAACAATATATTTATAACAAAATCAAATGCTTGGGTTTTATTTAAAAGTCCTAAACAATTTATTATTGGAATTCTGAGATTTAAAGTGTAATCCCAAGTAGTCCATCGTAATCTATCTTGAGTCTTATCATGGATATCCTTTATTTCTACGTTACCTTTTTTCTTCAAAGTAACATTTCTGCTAATCCAGAATCCGCCTATTTTCTCATCAATTACATATCTTCTTTCAAGAAAGATTTTCCTCGAAAAAAGTTATTTAGAAAACAAATAAATATCCTTATTGCTATTAAATCGTAATACAAATGTTTCAGATAAAAAAATCAAATCAAATTATAACTGTTTTTTACCTATTCATTATTCTTTTATTCTCTTGTTTCACGACCAATTTCAGTTTCGGTTCAACAGTGCAATCCCCATATACCTTTCAATCTTCTTTTGTTTCTCTCAATTGGTTTTTCACTGCTAATGACTCTATCCGATCTTGTTCTACTGTAGCAGATCTTGATGGAGATGGGACATTGGAAACGCTTTTTGGATCATTTGACAACAACTTATATTGTTTAGATCATGAAGGTACTGAAGAATGGACTTTTCCAACAGAATATTATATTAGTAGTGCTCCTTGTATAGCAGACTTAAACATGGATGGAATATTGGAGATTCTTATTGGGTCGGAGGATAATAACCTTTATTGTTTATCTTTAGCAGACAGTCCTAGCGGTTCCTTGGCTCCTTGGCGCACTTTTAGTGGTTCTATGTTTCGCACAGGTTGGATAGACAGTGATGGCGATTATCTAGATGATTTAACAGAAAATTTCTATGGAACAAACATTTCAAACCCTGACACCGATTCAGATGGGTTCAGTGATGGTTGGGAAGTGCAAGTAGGTCTTAACCCTTTGGAAGATGATGCTTCTAAAGACAAGGACGGGGATGGTTTAACCAATTATGAAGAAGCAATGATTTACCACACTTCTCTCTTTAATCCTGATACTGATGGAGATTGTCTCTGTGATTGGGAAGAGATAAATGTATTTGGTACTGACCCCAACAATCCAGATAGCAATAATAATGGTCAAACCGATGGTGAAGAACATGGATGTAAGTGTTACACACCAACAAAACGCTTTTTAGGACGATTATTTGGTCTCTATCTTCTACCTGTATGGGTAATTGTCATAACTGTTCCAATTTGGGTTTACCTGCGTAAACGTTCCAAACCCTAGATAGCCAACAGAGTGAAGATTGATCATAATTTATTTAATCTATAGTATATGTAAACTATGATTCTTTATAACCAATCGTTTCTAATACACACTAATCTCAGAAAATCACAAAAAATGGTCGTAAAGAGTAAGGGTATGGATTTGATTAGACCGAAAACATGTTCGATGCTAGCTCGAAGTTCGGGGTGGTGATTGTGTTTATAGAGTCAAGGATAGTTTATGTATGTTCTAACAATAAGATCTTGGGGAGAGTTTGTTCCATGATCAAGGAATTTTATCTTGGGAGGGACAGCAAGATGTATCCCTTCTTGTGTTATCCATCCCATGATATTCTCGTCCCAGTAAGCACTATCTAAGTGTATATGTTTGAAACCCTTCCTCAACCGTTTTAATAGGTTTTTGAATAGTTCTCCACTTGCTTTACTATTATGAAAGCATAACAAAACAGTTATCTAAGACTTAAACAAAATTGAACAAACTTCAAGAACAACAATAATTTACTAGAATATCTTCATGTAATTTAAAGTTTAGTTTTTCGAAAATTTCCGATTTTTTTGATTTATAAACAAAATTTTAAAGAAAAAAATCAGAAATAACAATTTTAGGCGTTCTTTTTCGAGAAATTTTGAATGTGAAAGAATATTAGTTAAATATAAATTGAAAGGAATATCACTAATAGAATGAACAGCTAAAAAAAATTACAACTTGCTAAAGTTTTTATTACAGCAAACTACACAAAATCATGTTACATTCTTACATTAGTGAAAACCAATTTTATTGTACTTCAATGAAAAATCTAGTAGATGGATTATTCAGCATAGGAAATATTTTGAAAGTGATAAGTACAAAGAAAACAACTGTTTCTGAACTAATTAAAGAGATCCCAAAGAATATCGCAGAAAGAAGAGCATACTTAGTTGATGAAAAGAAGCAAGAAGAGAAATATAACCAATGTAAAGAAACATTAGAAAAAATACTGAAAGATGAACAAAAAGAAGAATTAACAATTGATGGGCTAAGATATGATATGGAGGATGGGACGTGGATACTTGTTAGGAAATCTGGAACTGAATCAAAAATACGTCTTTACTTCGAATCACCTACACAAGAAAGATTTAATTGGATAAAAACAATAATAGAAGAGATTGAAAAAGAGATTTTATTGGGAAAAGAGTAGATTAGAATGGTTTCAAACACAATCAAGGAAGAATGGAAAATAGCAAATGAAAGAATTCGTATGACACTAGTTATTCTTATATTTTGGGTTATTTTGACAATACTTGGAATATCAGGTACTATCAACCTAACCACGAATTATGACTACTTCTTAGTATATGCAATAATGTCACCATCAGCTATAGTCATCTTACTTCTCGGTATGGGAATACAAATTGAACCGCTCTTAAAAGTGATAATCAAGGGAAGAAAAACAAAGGAAAATGTATGGGCACTGGAAGAAAAACTTCAACCTAGTATTGAAAAGAGAACAAAAAGAAGCGAAGTGTTTCAACTATTAGCCATCTTATTACTACTAATCTCGCTAATTTTTGTTTCTATTTAACTAAGTTGATTTTTACTTTCTCTATCAAGTTTTTTCTCAAATTTTGAAAGAGAGTGGGGTATATCATCCCCCTTCAGTACTTTTGTAAACTCTCGTGCAATTAGACCCATCAATCGTTCTCTATTTGATTCATCAGTTTTCATAAAAATGAAGCGCCCATTAGGTATTTGTTTTGCAATTTTAGGATACTCTGTTTGATTGTGGACTCTGTCTATAGTTCCATTAAGGACGAAAACCTCCTCTTTAATCCTATGCAAATTTCCATAGAGTTCAAAGTTCTTCACTTCTTCCGCTGCTTTTTTCCATTTCCATGGAACTGCATTGTCTATAAAGGCTATGTTACGTTGTTTCTGAACTTTTTCTTTCATTCCAAAAGTTACTATTCTTTTTAGTATTGGTCTTAATAAATTAACAATGAAAATTGGTAGTATTGGGGAAACATAGCGTAGAATCCATTTTGGAAACCACAAAGTGTGCATAGGATCTGTTGCTAAAATCGTAGGAGCTGTTAGTATACCTTCGATAAGCCCGTGAAGAATAATGGATGAACCCCAACAAGTTCCGTGAAGAACAAAGTCTTTATCGCTTAATTTCAAGTAATTAATGGCATCCTGAACATCCTTTGCTTTCTGACACATGTCCATTCTGGCTTTTGTTTTATCTAAGATGCTACTACCTTTCTCTCTTGTTTCTATAAAGTAGCATTCAACATTCTCGTGTATTGGTTCGTAGAAATCCGCATAAGCATGAAGTATTCCTCCCCAACCAGGGATTAACACTAAAGGTCTTTTGGAAACAGGTTTTTTTGGTTTAATATGAAAGACCCTAATTTGACCATTATCAACGGGGATGTAGAAGTTGTTACTTATCTCATCGCTCCAAAAATCAGGAGCTTTTATTCTTGTTGCATCAAGCATTTTAGCTACTTCTGCTTCATTATCTTTTGTCATGGTTATTTCCGGTGGTTTTTGCGAATCATCAACTAGTTTCTTTGGCATAGTTTACATTTAATCAGGTATGTTTTAATTTTTCTCGTTGAAGTAATTAGACCCCCGTGTTGAATGGTTGTTCTTTTGACAACTAGCGGCGAGATTCCAGTCGAAATATTGGTGTTGTAAATGCTATAGAGGTCATTGAAAGTAATCATTACCTTATTAGAAGGGTGTTTGAAGAGCAAAGCAACCTTGTTGTTTAGGCAACCTTCTGTGAAAGAATCCTTGCTACAAAGTAAATCATACATCGACTGAATTCCCTGTTTTATGTAAATTTTCTCTGTTTATTTTTTAGTACTCATAATTTTCTACTTAGACTCAAGTAATTACTTTTGTTTTAAAGTAGGTAAAATTAACAAATTATTTCCTAAAAGGACAAGAAACAGACAGTGATTTTGTGGTGTTTATATACAATTAAATAGAGAAAAAAGTGAGGAAAATGAATGTTCTACAATATATAAGAATGTTGAAATACAGAAAAAGAGGTTCGCCTATTCTAGAGGAGATTTTGCTTATAGGTATTGCTGTTCTGATTTTCGTAATTATCTTTGGTATAGTGGCTAGTTTGCTTGATTGGACAGAATCGGGTATAAAAGACTTCTTTTCATAGAACCTGTCTAAAAATTTACTATTAACTCATTTTCTTGGTGTTTTATATAATTCTTTAAGAGTATTTTTTAAGATCAACATTTCTCGTTGGGGTAGTTGTCCTCACTTTTAGAGAAAAATGTGATTATTCAAACATTTACACAATAAAATTTTTTAACGTTCCTTAAAAGTTGACTTGATGTCATTTGGTATAGGGATTACTTTATCCTTTGTCGCAGCGATTGCTTGGGGTTCCTCGATGGTTATTTTTAAAGTAGGGATAAAAAATACTGACCCTTTAGTAGCAACATACATCAAAGGAATTGTTGCAGTACCTGTATTGATATTATTAGGCTGGATCTTATATGGTGTTGAATCCTTAGG
>JABUBN010000385.1_pt1 | contig 13041 bp, 7 predicted proteins | sample 7240341 | NCBI WGS metagenome assembly JABUBN01 (sample SAMN07256345, study PRJNA390944) | subsurface metagenome | isolation source: Methane hydrate marine sediment | place: Pacific Ocean: Eastern North Pacific, ODP site | reverse complement strand
GTGCAAGCAACAAACAGTGGATAATATAACCCTCTATAAGCACGACGAGATTCGCAGTCGGGATCAGTTCGTCTAAATGATTTTAACCCAAAAACAGCCTTAGAACTTTCTAATCCAGTTTTGACAAATTCCAGTATGTCGGAATTGTTAGGGTAAATGCTTCTGCGACTTTTCAAATCACAATCTCAATAATTTAAACTGATCACAATTCTGAACAATTTTCCTAGTCAGCCATACGTTTTGGACTAACCCTGTTAAGAAATATTTCAGTAATTAAACTACACCTTAGCCTCAAGAGCATGGGGTGATTTATGAATCTACTGAAACGATTAAATAAAATCTATTACATATATACGAAATTTTTTTATACAGCCTGATTAATTCATAAACTCCAAAAATAGGAATTTATCACCCCAGTTTTCATTTTTGGATAAGTCATAATAATTTTAGTGGTCAATTTTTACTCAAGTTTCTTTCCTCCCTAACCCTTTCCTATAATTTTGGGATGGTTTTTAATTATAGAATTCCTCGAAGCTTTGCCTCGGGCTCAAAAGAAAGAATAAGAATTCCTAAGGTTTTCGTATGAATGAAATGCATATTTTTATTGTATGAGTGAGCATATAATAAAAAGGTATAATATTAATCTGTTGTTGTATCATCCTGTATTACCATTAAAGTATCATAGAACTACTCCCCACCTTTAGACAACTTACTTTCAAAGATACGTTTGATTTCCTTTCCCGGCCAATTGGCCGGGAAAAGAAAATTATGCAGCCTTTGCATATACCTGTTCCGGTTTGTTATACCCCAGGGATTGATGTGGCCTGCGGGTATTGTAAAATTCCATATACCACTTGATCTTCCCATACAGCTCTATCCCATCTTCCGATGGCTCCAGATAGATCTTTTCGTACTTGATATTCCTCCAAAAGCGCTCGATAAACACATTATCAATCCACCTTCCTTTCCCATCCATGCTCAGCTCCGTTTTTATCTCATCGAACAGCGTAGTAAAGATCGGACTGGTAAATTGACTCCCTTGATCTGTGTTGATAATCTCTGGCTCCCCATGGACGGCTATAGCTGACTTTACACACGCTTTGCACCATTCTGCTGTCATGGTATTTGAAAGCGACCAGCCGACAATGTAACGGCTGTAAAGGTCTATGATGGCCACCAGGTACATGTATCCTTCCGCAACAGGAACGTAGCAGATATCCATTGACCACGCCTGATTTGGACGTGTTATCTCAAGATTCCGAAGTAAATATGGGAATATGGTATGCCCATTACCCTTATGGGGTTTACTGGTGTTAGGACGAGGGCCAATGGCATGCAGATCCATCAGCCGGTACAAACGGCGGATCCGCTTGGGATTGATTTTGTGACCCAATGAACGAAGGTATTCTGTCATTTTTGGTACTCCATAAAACGGTGTCTCCAGATATTGCTTGTCGATTAGTTTCATCAGTTCATGGTTCAATGAACTGCCTTCCTGGGGAATATAGTAGAAACTGCTGCGGCAGACTTCCAAAAGCTCGCACTGTCTATTGATGCTCAGTTTATTATCCTTATCCACTTTCTTAAGTCTTTCCTCTTTTGCTATTTCCCCAATACTTTTTTTAAGAAATCATTCTCCATCTGCAACTGGCCTACTTTCTTGAACAGCTCAGCTTTTTCCTTTTCGGTTTCATCCTTGACAGAGCCTTTCTCAAAAACAATACTGGCTCCTGATAAAAACTTGGTCTTCCAAGTTGAAATTTGGTTGGGGTGTATGCTATACTTCTTCCCGATTTCCTGGATCGTTTCTCTTTCCTGAAGGGCTTCAAGAACCACTTTCGTCTTGAAACCTGATGTGTGATTTGTTCTTTTTCTCATAACAACAAGTTTAATAAATATTCAAATTATACCTGTTGTCTAAAATCTGGGGCTAATTTCTCATCGCAAGTAACCATTTCAGTGGGGAATACGTTAAAAGCTATATGTCAGGGGATAGAGTAAAGATATGAGATATTTATTTTAGAGATTGGATACGAGGAAAACCAGGTGCATTTTTTAATTCAAAGTGTTCCAACAAATTGTGTTAATGAAATAATTAGAGTTATAAAAAAGCATAACAGCGAAAGAACTATTCAAGCGCCATCCTGAAATAAAGAAAAAATTATGGGGAGGCAAATTTTGGACAAGTGGTTATTGTGCAAATACAGTAGGTCAATACGGGAATGAAGATCTGATCAAACAGTATGTTGAAATCCAAGGGAAGACTTATGATAAAATATTTGAAGAAAAGCTGAAAATTGTTTTAATACCTTGGGATTATACGCCGGGGTAGTTTATTGAAAATAGGTCGTTTTTTTTTAAGTTTATGCACACAATTTTACCGTACAACCATTGCTGTTCCTGTATTTTTTAATTAAATTGTAAAAAAATAAATAAGCTAAAAACAAGGGATGCATCGGACGGTAGGTATATATCTATGAAACAGACATACATAATATTATGTTTCTTGATTATTTCATTCACAGCGCAAGCTCAGAGGATATACTACGTGAGTGCCGGTGTGGATGGGAATGATAGTAATAATGGAACTACTAAAGAAACTCCCTGGAGAACCCTGGCTCATGCTGAAGCAACGGCTACTACAGCAGGAGATACGATTGCATTGAAGAAAGGTGATACATGGAGTGAAGATAATATTCTAGAAATAACACATGGTGGTACAGATACATTGAATCCTATATTATGGGATGGTAGTTTGTGGGGTTCTGGTGACAAGGCAACTATACAATCAACTCGGGATGGTGGTGTCTCTCCTTATTGGCGTAATATTGTTCGTTTTGCAGCTTGTAGTTATGTAACTTTTCAAAACATTATTGTTGATGGTAATTCAAAAAATAGATATGGTGTAGTGATTGGAGGAAGTCATACTTATGACGGCCCGACCGTTCAAAATAATGAACATGATATCATTTTTCAGGATTGCGTAATTAAGAATATTGGAGATGGAACTGCATATCAATTTGGGATTTTGTTACGTCCTTTTAAAACCAATGTTTCAAACATTACAGTTAGAAGAAATATTATTACTAATATAGGAGCTCATTGTATAGCTTTATACCCTACGCGAGGAATGTATTTGGACGGTGATCCGGAAGCAGAGGTACATAATTGCTATATTGGATACAATACACTTTCACATTATAGAACTTATATGGGTAATACTGGTAATGGAACAATAATAACCCGTAGAGTTAGAGATATAATGTATGAACATAATACTATAACCGATTCTCATGGAACTAACGATTGTGTGGTAATTACTTCTGAACAGGGTCCCGGATTTTATCCAACAGGAATAACAGTAAGATACAATAAAGTTTATGCAAAATCTTCCAAGGGTATTTCAACCTATGGTGGTCAACCAATGACGATTGATATTTATGGTAATACTGTTCATCATGATGGATCATTATCAGGAGGTAGAGCAATAAACATAAACACAGGTTATGATTATACAGGAGCACATTTTAATGTTTATTTCAATACCATTTATGTAGAGGGAGATGCCAGAGGATTTTATGATGGTAGCAATATCGCAGGGACTGTTAATTTTGAAAACAATGTTATATATAATACGGGAACTGGTCTTTGTTCTCACATTCTCACTGTTGGATCGACTATTCATAATAATAATCTTTATCATAACTCTAATGCTGGAAATCCAGCTTATGTAAAAGATGGAAATTTCTATAAATACAAGAGTAATATTTCAACATGGGAACCAACAGGTGCGGTGGGAGATCCTTTGTTAGAAAATCTTGCAGCGTATGATTGGCATTTACAAGACTCGATCTCTCCTGCATATAAAAACGGTGTCCTTATTCCTGGTATAACAGAAGATATTGATGATGAACCTATGGTTGATCCCCCTTCAATGGGTTGCTATCAAACGATCGCAGGAAATCATCCTCCTAAATATTTGAGTTCTGTGATTGAAGATGCATTCCCGGATATTTTAGAAATAACTTATAATATGGATCTGGATAATGATACTATACCTGACCCTTCAGCTTTTAATGTACAGGTCAATTCAGTGAGCAGGACTGTTAATTCAGTTGCGATCAGCGGAACTAAGGTTCAATTAACACTGGATAGTACAATTGTCTACGGTGACATTGTAACAGTTGCATATACTCAACCTGACAGTAATCAATTACAGTCCACCACAGGAGGAATGGTAGAGAACATGAATGCTCAGCCAACAACTAATAATGTTTTAACAAATTCCCCAATATATTTTTTTTCTGTTGTTGAAGATGCATCACCTACTATACTTGAGATTACTTATGATAAAACCCTGGATAACTTGGTGGTACCTCCTAATTCTGCTTTTAATGTACAGGTTAATTCTGTGCGCAAAATTGTAAATTCAATCGAAATCATCGGAGTTAAAACTCTATTGACTTTAGCATCTCCAGTTGTTAATGGTGATATTGTAACTGTTGCTTATACCAAGCCTGCCAGTAATCCATTACAATCACCATCCGGTGATGAAGTATTCAGTATGATTGCTCAATCAGTTAATAATAATTGTTTATCAGGCGGTTATGCCATTCCTCCGGTTTATGTTAGTTCAGTTATTGACGATGCGACACCAGCATTATTGGCAATAACCTATGATACAGATCTAGATAATGACTCAGTACCAGTTCCTTCAGCTTTTAATGTTCTGGTTAATTCTGTAAGCAGATCTGTAAATACTGTTGCTATTACCGGAACCAATGTTCATCTAACCTTGGATAGTGCTGCTGTTTTTGGTGATACTGTCACTGTTGCATATAATTTACCAGGAAGTGAACAATTACAATCAACTTCAGGTGGAATTGCAGCCAGTCTGAATGCTCAAATAGTTACTAATTATGTTAATGAAATTTCCCCAGACAATCCAAATTATCTTAGTTCTGCTGTCGAAGATACTACACCAACAATATTGACAATGACATATGATATTGATCTGGATAATGATTCTGTACCTGCTGCTGCTGCTTTTGATGTTCAGGTTTTTTATAGCCCAATGACAGTTAATTCAGTATCTATAGTTTCAAATATGGCTCATTTAGAATTGGCAAGTCCAATTGTTTATGGTGATATAATTACCATTGCTTATATAAAACCTCCTGGAACTAAAATACAATCAACTTTAGGTGGAGAGGCATCAAGCATAAGTTCCCAATCAGTAACAAATAATGTTAAGGCTGTGATCGTTGATCCAACTTATATTTCTTCTGTTATAGAAAATAGCACTCCGAAAATCCTGGAAATGACTTTTGATATAAGTCTGGATAATGATTCTGTACCTGCTCCCTCTGCCTTTGATGTTCAGGTTAATGGATCAGGCGGAACTGTAGATTCAGTTGCTATTAGCGGAACCAATGTCAGGTTAACTTTGGATAGTTTGATAGTATATAATGATATTGTAACAGTATCCTATAACAAACCTCCCAGTAAACCATTACAGACTGCTGCTGGTGGACAGGCTGCAAGTTTTAATGCTCAATCAGTGATAAACAATGTTGAAGCGATTATTAGTAATAAACGGCCTGTACTTGGAGTATCTTATGATTCAAGTAGTTATTCTGGTTTTGTTTATGAAATAGACGCAAGTGGCAGTTATGATCTTGACAATGATCCTTTAATTTATAGTTGGACTGCTCCTGATAATGTATCCATTTCTTCTACTGATAATGCCACGATTGAGTATTTATCTCCTATTGTCAGTGAAGCCGAAACGGTTGAATTTAATTTAAGTGTTTCCGATGGGTATTCTAACCAATCTATAATTATTCCCATCCAGATTTTACCATATAAGCCAGAACTATCACTGGCGGAAATAAATAATATAATTGAAAGTGAGTATGAAGAACCTAATTATCCGGATAATATTATCGATGATAACATTGAAACACGGTGGTCAGCGCTTGGGACGAATCAATGGCTTATTTTTGAATTGGAGGAACCCTTCAGAGTAAATCATCTAATGATATACTTTTTGACAGGTCAGAGGAGGTTGTCATACTTTGATATCTATGCTTCAAAGGACAGTATATTTTGGGAGCCGATATTAATACAAGCTTCCTCATGTAACTTTTCGGGAGATTTTCAGGTATTTGATTTCCCTGAAACAATATCTGATACAGCATTTTCATTCATCAAATTAGTTGGACTGGGGAATTCGCAGGATGATTGGAATTCTTATTCTGAAATTAAGATATTTGGAATCCCTTTTGCTGAGGAATTAGAAATCAATATTTATCCGAATCCCACCAACGAAATTATAAATATTGTTGTCATCTATCCCCCGATTGATTCATTGGAAGACCCTCCAATTGACATTCAGATACTGAGGATTTTTAATATATCAGGTTCGATTGTTTATGAAGAATTTGTTGAGCCTGGAATCAGATATATACAAATTCCAGTGGATTTCGCTCCAGGTATTTATGGAGTTCAAATGGTATCTGGGAAATTGGTGTCGGCTGTTAAAAAGCTGATAGTTACTAATTAGGGTCTACGAACATAAACCATGAGATTGGATTATTCTTCCTTAATTATATAGTGTCTTATAATTAGGATGAATTATTTTTATTCGTTTCTCAATACTGAGAGTGACTATTTACTGACAAGTTTACAAATAAACTAATGCAACATATTATCTTGGAATAGGAGTAATATTTCATATACTTTCTGGGAAAGCGAACATACTATTCTTTGTATGTAAAAGATTGGAATGATTTTATCGTTTTACACAGGAATCCAAGAGAATGTGAAGCCGTTATTTAACAGTGATTTCAAAATTATTTGACTGAGAATACAAGAAAATTCAAAGGCATAAATCATATGGTATCCAATAGATTAAATTTTGTCAGTATGCTCTAATAATTGTACATTTGAGTAGATATACCAGATACGTAAAATAATTGTTCTGCAATGAAGGGTACAAAATTATTTGTGATATTATTAATTAGTACTATGGCTAATTTGCTAATTATTGAAGAATCCATATCCCAATCCCCGCAAAGCTTTAATTATCAGGCCGTAGTGCGTGATGCCAATGGTGATTTGATTACAAACACCGCAGTTGGAATGCAAATAAGCATATTAAAAGATGGTTCTCCCGTTTGTGTTGAAGAATTTACCCCAACAACTAATGCTTTTGGATTGGTAACCTTGGCTATCGGTAGTATAAATACAACCGACTTTGCAGCCATTAATTGGTCCACAGGCACTTTTTCAGTAAAAATAGAACTCGATCCTAACGGCGGAACAAGTTACTCTGATATGGGAACAAGCCAATTGTTAAGTGTTCCATTTGCTTTGAATGCAAAAACATCTGAAAATGCATTCTCCGGTAATTACTCCGATCTAAGCGGTAAACCTGATCTAAGTGACGTAGTGCGAGAGCCCTCCGGAGTTCAAACTGGAGATATGATTTATTATAATGGCTCGGCTTGGACATCTATAGATAAGCCTACTGACTCAAAATTTAGATATAGTTTGGAATGGGACTTTACCAATAATAAACCCTACTGGAAGCAAGTATTACCATCTGTTGTTTTTAATGGGAAAACCCTCTACATTCACCCAAGCGATAACAGTACAGGCATAGCATGGTACAATGGCAGTTATGTTACGACAAACGCTACTAGTACAACAGATGGAGAGGTAAATACAGTTATTATTGTTACAAGCCAGGGAGTCGGTGACTATGCTGCAAAATTATGTGCCGACCTTGTGGCCTATGGTTATGATGACTGGTATTTACCCGCAAAGGATGAGTTAAATGCTATATATCTGGAGAAAGACTTGATAGAAGGCTTTTCTCCTGCTTATTATTGGAGTTCTACGGAATACAATAACACTGATGCGTGGGGGCAAGACTTCAGTAATGGTAGTCAGGTCAGCTATGCTAAGTACCCTACAAGCAGGTGTCGTTGTGTGAGAAAATAGTTAGAAATTTTATCCAGTCAGGTCTGAGTATCACAATATTCAGATAAGTGTTTGTCTATTACTTCTTATTAGATTTTGTAATTATTCGCTTATTCGTTTTGGTCTTCTTTTTGCCGTATGGGTAATTTGCATATTTAGCATATCCGAATCCTGAGGATTTTATGCTATTTATTAACAGAAAAACATTTGGTAAATCTTTTGAAGCAATCTCTTCAAGATTATAATTAAGTGCTTTTGATGTAATCTTGCCTAATCGAGCTATATAAATACTTAGATCTACGTATTTCATCAGAATGAAAGCATCAGTAACCAGACCAAAGGGAGGAGTATCAACCAACACATAATCATACTGTTGTTTTATTTGAAGCATAAGATCCTTAGTCCTTTCTGAGGTTAATAGTTCAACCGGATTTGGAGGATTCTCACCTGTAGCAATAAAATCCAGGTTTGAGATATCTGTTTTAATTATAATATCTTCCAGGGCAGCTTGTTTGATCAAATAGTTACTAACGCCCACAAGCTCTTGATGTCGAAAATTGTGGTCATTTTCTTCACTCTTTCGTAAATCAAATTTTAACAATAATGTTTTATTATTTGCCTGAGCAAAACTAGTTGCCAGATTTAGAGCAGAGAAGGATTTTCCTTCTAAGGGTAATGAGGAGGTTATAAGTATAATTTTATGTTTTTCTCCCATTAAATAGAAATCAATATTGCTTTGGATAGATCTGAATGATTCAGCTAATACTTCTGTTGGTTCATTAATTATGACGTTCTCACTACTTTTTTTGTGCTCAGGTAATTCACCAATTTGCTTTATTGATGCATACTTTTTAATATCTTCCTTATCTTCAATTGTATCCTTTAAGAATTTTCTAGCTAACACATAAGATGTAGGTATCAACAATCCCAAAAAAAATGCCATACCATAGCTAAATTTCTTTCTGGGACTAGCAATGCCTAAATACCGAGCAGGTTCAATAATCTCACAATCAGGCAAAGTTGATGCTCTTGCGATTTGAGCCTGAATCCTTTTTTCCATAAGGGATGTATAAACATCCTGGGTTAAATTGAATTGTCTTTCAATCCCCAATAGCCGTCTTTGTGTTTGTGGTAATCGTGAAAATTCGTAATCGATTTCTGCTATTTGGTTATTCACTACCTGGAGTTCATTGGTCGTAGTGCTAATGCTGAAACCAATATTTTCGGAAATACTTTGTTTCAAACGCTCAATACTAATATTTAATGTTTGTAACCTGGGATTCCTTAGTTGATTGTTTTGAATTATCTGTTCTTTCTCAGAATTGAACGTAATTAATTCTTGTATCATGTTATCTAGCAGCGGATCATTTATTCCCATCGAGGAAGGAATAATGATGCTTGAAGCATCCTTATTTGCATCAAAATAAGCCTTCATTTGTTGTAAAAGATTTAATCTTCTGCTGACATCATCTTTGTCAAGTTCAAATTGGGCGAGTTGGAGATAAAGCCTTTGAGAAGTTTCGTCCACATCCATGATATTGTAGTTCCGCCGGAAATTTTGGAGTTGTTGTTCGGTTTGGTTTAATGTATCAGCTACGCTTGACAGCTGGTTGTCAATATACTGGATAGTATTGAGCGCAAGGAAATTTTTTTTCTCAAGATCTTTTTCTATATATTTTGCTATCAGTCTGTTAACAAAGTCAAGTGATTTTTGAATATTGTCACCTATAAAAGTAATATCAGCTATGGTTGACTCTAATAATGAAGATTCAATCGAAAGTGATGATTTATAAGCATTGATTAATTGAGAAACATCATTGAATCGAAAATATAGATCTTTGTTAAGAAATTTTTCCGCAGTAAAGTTTGAATTTAATAATAGCTTAAAGGATACATGGTCATTTTCGATGATCTCGCCAAACCGGTAGTTTCCGCTAAGTGAAAAATCCTGAATCCTACCTTGATATTCTTCATTATCAAACTTGAAAAGTAATGTTTCTTCGATTTCAGCCGACAGGGAAAATTCCTCCGCATTATGAATATTAACATAAAATAGCGTGTTAATTGGTTGAACATGTTCCTTGGTATAAACAACAAGAAATGGAGTTTCATTATAAATATTTATTAAGCTAAATGAAAACTGTTTGGGAATTTTATCAACCTGTTCAAAGTACGAAATGGACAAACCCAGATCAGCCAAAACCTCCTTGATTAATGGAGATGATTGTAACACAGATAGTTCATTCTGAAGGTTAATATCCTGGTTTAGTATATCATATACATTTAATATATCATTAGGATTTACATTACGGGAATTCGTTTCTGTATTAATTAGAATGACGGAATTTACTCTATATGTTTCAGAGGAGTATCTTGTAAATAGATAAGCGGAAGCCAAAGCAATAAATAATGAAATAAAAAAGAATAAACGATAATCCCATAGTTCGAACAGTATTCGTTTAAAATCAAGTTGATTTGTTGTATTCTGATCTGTCATAATTTAAGGGCTAATGTTGAGTTTCTATTATAGATTTATCATAAATGCCCATATCAACAAAGAAGTATTAACCATGGTGAAGATAAGTGTGTATGGAAAAGATTCAAACCCCCATTTTTTAATTTTCAAAGGTTCGATATAAATGATATCATCAGGTTGTACTACATATATCTCAGACATCAATATATTTTCATCAGTCAGGTCTAATCTGTATTTGGTTATTTTTTCATCTTCTTCTCGCAAAAGAACTACTCGTTTTCTGTTGCCAAAAGTGGTTATGTCTCCCGCATATGCAATGGCCTGAAAAACGTTTATTTTCTTGTCATAGAAATTATAGACTCCAGGCCTGGTCACTTCTCCAATAATGGTGATTTTTTTATTAACAAACTTTACAAAGACCGAAGGTGTAAATAAAAAATCTCCCAATGCCAGCTCGATTTCTTCGGAGGCCTCATCAAGAGATTTAGCTAGTACATAGACTTTACCGAGGTAGGGAAATCTAATATATCCGTCCTGGTCAACTGTGTAGCTTCTCAGAGTAACATCAATGCCGTAGGTTTCATACCTTGTGGAAAAATTTGTGGGACGTTCATCCGAGGTCGTAACTCTGATAAATAGCTCATCTCCAGGTTGAATGATCTCCTTTATTTGCCGGTAAATTTCAAATTCTTTTAGCTCTAACTTTTCCCGCTTATCAGCATCTTGCATGTATACCATCTTCTTATGTGAAACGCAGGAACTAATTGTAACGGAGAATATAATAATGAATCCTATGAAGCGTATTTGTTGCATTAATCTATATTTTTTCTAACAACCATAAGGTGCATCGGCATATTAATTTTAAAGATTTTGCTATCTGCTTTTAGATATAACTAATAAAGATGATAAATATTTTTCTAAAATCACAATAGGACATACGTCTGAATTTGTAGGGGAAAGATAACATATAGACAAAGATAGCCAGGATAAATTGGATTAATACCCCGTTGCCTTTATTACGGCATTGAAAGTTCTAAGGAATAATTTTGCATCTCCCAGTAATGACCAGTTGTCGATATATTGGAGGTCAAGTTTCATCCATTTTTCGAAGGAGACATCATTACGGTTCTCCAGCACCTGCCAGGAGCAAGTTATCCCAGGCTTAACAGATAACCTTCTCAGCTGCCACCTTTCGTACTGAACTACTTCTTTGGCAACTGGAGGCCGGGGGCCGATTAAAGACATTTCTCCTTTAACAACATTGAGCAATTGTGGTAGTTCATCAAGTCCGGTTTTGCGTAGAAATCTACCGAATTTAGTAATTCTAGGGTCATATTTGATTTTGAATGCCGGTCCGTCAGCCTCATTTTGTTTATCTAAAATGTGCTGTACGGATTCCGCATTTTGAACCATGGTCCGGAATTTATAAAGGTTGAATCTTCTTCCACGAAGTCCGATTCGCTCCTGTATATAAAAAACCGGACCTTTCGAACTGAGCTTGATAACAATTGCGATTAAAAGTAAGAGGGGTGAAAACAATATAAGCGCAAGGGAAGAAAAATATATGTCACTTAGGTACTTGAGGATCACCCCTAAATGAAGAGCAGGAGTGTCGACCAGTTGAAAATAAGGTTTCATATGAACAGTCTGAAGCTGCAGTTTGACGGGTTTAAGTGGGGACATATTAGACTGCATCCTGAATAATACTCCAACTTCTTCACATGTTTTAATCAATCCCTTCAGTTGTCCGTCAGAAATTTTGTTTTTGCAATAGAGAACTTCATCAATTACATCGCAATCAATCAAAAACTTGAGATCAGCATCCTCCCTGAATATTTTAATCTGATGACCAAATTTGGCTTTTATCAGTTTGGAATTGCTCAGAATATACTTGATATTAAAACCCCACTCTTTCTGTTTCAGTAATTGTTCGATTGTTGCGTCAGAGAATGAGTCAGCGATGATAATTACATAACGGGTATTATAGCCTTTGGCTCTGTAATGCTTAAAAAATCTGTAGCTAATTAATCTTATTATGACAGTGAGAATAAAACTGATTATGCAATAAAGTGGGACTAAAACATATGGGATCGTGCCGACTCCAATTAAGATCCAGATCACGGTGCATATAATTAGCTCAAAAAAGGAAACTTGCAGGAATCTGAATAGAAGTGTCCTTCTCCGTTGAGTCCTGGGTAAAATGGAAATTGTTGATAATTGGGAAAGAGCTAATCTCGAAAGGAAAACCATGAATCCAAAAACGACAAATTGATATGAAAAATGAATGGGAGTATGGCTGTAGTAAAAAACACTGTCAATTGAAATAATAATTGCGAGTACAACCGCTAATGCTTCGGATAAAAAAACCAAACGAGAAGCAATCCTATGTAGATTTCCTTTATATTTCTTCCGTAGCAGTTCTATCAATCTGCTCATTTATAATGGAATATAAATCTTGAAATTCAAGTGGTTTTCAATCGATAAATTACGACAAAGTAGCAGAGAAAACTAAAGAGTCATACTATATCAATTGTTATTTTTGACCAATCGCTTTTAATAATAAGTGAAGGTGTTGGAGT
>JABUBN010000384.1_pt1 | contig 13043 bp, 10 predicted proteins | sample 7240341 | NCBI WGS metagenome assembly JABUBN01 (sample SAMN07256345, study PRJNA390944) | subsurface metagenome | isolation source: Methane hydrate marine sediment | place: Pacific Ocean: Eastern North Pacific, ODP site | reverse complement strand
AAGCAAGATACTATGATATTTAGAAATTATAATAACAAATAGATAAAAAAGTAAAGAAATAATTAATAATGCAAACATATACCAAAGATTAATTTGTAGAATAATTTCGACATACAAGAGGGAATATCCTACTGAAGGAAATAAGAGAATTAGAGGGAAAACCCAATCTAATTTTTTAGAAAAGGTTGAAATTAACTTTTTAATATAAATTAGACCTTGAACAGAAAAGAAAATTATTATGGGTAAAAATATGACAATAGCATAAAAACTAGGAGCCATAAATGAAAAGGTTACTATAAAAAGTAGTAAATAAAAATTCATTCTAATAAACTGCTGATTTTTATTATTGAATTGTACCTTCTTTTCATCATCAGATTTTTTTAATAAAATAGTTAGTTTGTATAGGGTTATTATTACTCCAACTGGAAAAAATAATAAAATTAATCCTGCTTTTAACGCATAATCTATGCTGAGATTTGTACTTACACCGATTAAAGTTGAATTATCAAAAAAGGGAGACCATATTTTTGAAGGATCGAGCCCAAATATTTCTAATCCAACAAAAAAAGCTATTATACTTAGCGGAAGAATTAGAAAAATAGTGATGTGTTGTAATTTTTTATATTTTCGAATAAAAACCGTAAATATCATAAATATTATTGTTATAGTTGTAACTAACCAAAGTCTATGCGCTAAGGCACCAACCAAGAGGAGCAAAATCATAAAAAGCGTTGTTTTGAATTTGTTAATATTTTTATTATCATTGTTTAATACTTTTAAGTTTATATTTAAAAGAACTATCATGACAATAGTTATAATAATTCTGGTACTCACGGTCATTGTAGTATCATAAATTACATTCGGGGATAATAATATAGCAGCTACAAATATAAATCGGCTCCATTCTTCTTCAAATAGTCTCTTTCCGAGATTTCGAGAGCTTTTATAAATAATTATGATGAGAATGATATTGAAGGCTAATATCGCTTCAGTTATACCAAATATCCCGAGTGAAAAAAAGTTCAGAAGACTTATTAAAAAGGCAAGGAATATAGGAACTCCTATCGCTCGATGGGAAAAAGGATAATAACCAAAGTAGGAAGTGGGATGGATTAGCCATGTATTATCAGAAAATAATGCCCCCTCTCTAAGAGCATTTGCCATCCATATTACTTGAAATCCATCTTTTCCATAAATGCGTGGATAATAGGTTAATGGAAAGATGATAGCCACTAAAACAAGAACAAGATAATAAAGGCTGGTTTTTTGTATATTGATATTTATAAATTTATAGCTAATCAATTCAATACCTTCTAAATAAATTTTATCGGAAATTTTAAAAATTGACTCATTTCTATATCACTTAGTCTGTAGTGGCAAATAACAACCTTAATAATACTCATATTTTGAAATTTTAATTTTAGAAGTCAATTTATTATTTTAATTCTTTTATTTAAATAATATTTTAAGGGCTATCTTTTAAATATTTTACCAACTTTTTGTAAAAAAGTTCCATAAACGATAAGAATACAAAAAAAGAGAACCATAGGAATATAAATTATTAAATATTTTAAAATGGTGATGTTTTTCTGTTTAGCTTTTCTTACAAGATTAAATGCAAATATTATTAGTTGTATTTGTATCCTTAATCTATTTAATAAAACCTTGAGAATTTGAAAAATTTGAAACGAATCCCCGTAATTTGATTTGATTATTTGTTCTTTACGATCTCCAGTTCTAATTCTTTTTCCATAATGTTTATATCCCGTTTGTCCCTTACCATATCCGATTCTAATTTTTTTTCTATAATGACTTCTAAAACTATTTCTTAAGGGATGGTATATTATTACATCATCGACCTTTTCTATAACAAATCCATTATTAAGAACTCTTTCGCCCCACTCAGAATCTCCTCCAGAAATCAATCTATGGTTGAAATAACCAACTTTTTTAAAAATATCCTTGTAAGTAAAGATATTATTTGTAGCCAATAAGTTTCTAAATCCTGTGGCATAATCATATAAAGTATAAATATTTTGAAAGGGATCACCAATCAGACAAATCTTCCCAAAAACAACTCCTTTTTGACCTTCATTTTTTAATTTAATTAATGATTTAACTCCATTTTTAATCCAGTTTTTATCAACAATTACATCAGAATCAGTGAAACATAATATTTCATTCTTTGAGTGTTTAATTCCTTTATTTCTAGCTGCGTAAGAACTCTGGATCTCATTCTCTTCTAAAAGCTTAACGGGAAATTTTTTTAAAAATTCCTTAGTACCGTCAGTAGAACCATTATCCCCAATAATAATTTCATAAAAGTCTTTATTATAATCCTGATCGAGTAATGATTTTAAACACTTTTTAATTCCTCTTTTGTCATTATATACGGGAACAATAACACTAACTTTGTAATCAATAAGTTTTAATTCTTCCATTTTGACTTTTAATATTATTAAGAATTGTAAGATAAATAAATATTTCTAAAACAAGGCATACATCTCTTTAAAGTATGTTAAGGAGAGCTTGGGGCTAACCCCATATTCGGCGAATTTCGTGTAATTCCTTTTTTATCATATCATAGTAAAAAATTTACTTCCACATCAAATTTGATTATTTGAAATTTTTAGATCATAGAGAAAAACCTTTTTGAATGCCTACAAAAAGAAGTCATTAAAGATAAATTAAAAACTTAAAATTTACTCAATTATTTATATAATAATGTCCAGCAAAATAATAAAAGTAGGTTAAAAATGAATTTAAATATTAGCCAAATGTAAATAGAGAAAAATTAATAAACTTTTATGAGTTTTATTGACTAATTAAATATATACATTAAAAAAATGAGAATTCTTATAGACATTAAACATCCCGCACATGTACATTTCTTTAAAAATTTTATTAACATCATGAGACATAAAGGTCATCAGATTCTAGTTTGTGCTCGAGACAAGGACATGACTCTTTATTTATTAAAAAAAGAGCGTATTCCTTATATTAAAATTAGTTCAATAGGAAATTCAAAATTAAATTTGATAAAAGAATTAATAACAAGAAATTTTAGATTTTATAGAATTGCTAAAAAATTTAAACCCAGCATTCTTATGGGATTAATGGGTATTACAATAGCTCCCGTTGGAAAGTTATTAAACATTCCTTCTCTTGTTTTTAGTGATACGGAAAATGCTAAATTATCTAACTTTATAGCTTATCATTTATGTACTAATTTTATCACTCCTAATTGTTTTGAAAAAAAAATGTGGAAAAAGAATATACGTTATAATGGTTATCATGAACTAACATATTTGCATCCAAATCACTTTATACCAAACGAAAGTGTTCTGAAAGAATTTGGCGTTCAAAAAAATGAAAAATTTACAATAATAAGATTTGTTTCTTGGGGTGCTAGTCATGATATTGGTCATAAAGGTATTTCAGAAAAAATGAAAATAAAAGCTATTGAAGAATTTTCAAAATACGGAAAGGTTTTAGTAACATCTGAAAAAGAATTGCCAAAAAAACTTGATAAATACAGAATAAAAGTTTCTCAAGAAAAAATTCATCATTTAATTAAATATGCTACACTTCTTTACGGTGAAAGCGCTACCATGGCTTCAGAAGCAGCAATTCTTGGAACTTACGCAATTTTTCTTGATAACAAAGGGAGAGGTTATACAAATGATCAAGAAAAAAGATTTGAATTAGTTTTTAATTATTCTGAAAAAATGGAGGATCAAAAAAACTCAATAAATAAAGGAATTGAAATTTTAGTGAATAATAAAGCAAAAATAGAAGCAATAATAAAAAGTGCAAAATTGTTAGAAGAAACAATTGATGTTACAAATTTTATTGTTAAAACAACATTAAATTATTTATAATTCTAAGGTATAATAATAAAATTTAGGGAGGTCACAAATTTCAGTGAGAGGGTTTATATTCTTTTCATAAAATCAACTCTATATTTTGTTGCGAAATATTGCTTCCAAGCAATAATATAATTTCCGAACCATTTATGTAGCTTGATAAACTGATGTTTATAATATATCCCGAATCCTGCCAATTTCCGTGGGATGGGAGAATCAGATATAATTAAGCGACTCCCTTTAAATTTTATCCCCTATATTCTCAAACTCCACTGGAAATAAAGGAGAGCTTTAAAATCTAGTTTAAGAATTATGATATTGGTAAAAGAGGAATTCCCAATATGAATAATTTTTTAAGCATTCATAATAAATGGAAAAAAACTATATAAAGGAAAATTAGGAGATTTCCACCATTTATTATTCTTTTCTGCAGGTTATATTGGAGAAGCGTTTACAACTGCCCAAGAAGCTTTAGTATTGGGAAAACCTAGTGTTATAATTAATCCTATTAAATGTTATTTATTTGAAATCTTAAATTCAAGAAATGAGCTGTGTAAAAAAACCAATGATTTTATAGAAACGATTAATTTACTTGACAGTCTAGTAAATTTAGAGCAAAAAAGAAAAGAAGAAATGGCTTCTAAATATTGTGAGAATTTTGTTGATTTAAATCAATTTTTACACAAATTCTTAGATATTTAAACTTTACCTAAAAATTAAAGGGTCCAGACAACTACCTTTTAGAGATATGAAAATTTTTATATTTAGCGAAATTAAATATCTAAATTAAGTTCAAAAATTCACTTAAGGTGAGGAAGAATAATTTTCATTGGAGGTTATTTTATGGATGATATAAAATTAATAAAAATGTTTATGAATGAAGATATTAAAAACGCGGTATTAGAAGTACTTGAAAGTGGTTATTATATTAAAGGACCTAATTTAAAAAATTTCGAAGCATCATTTAGAGAATACATAGGATCTAAATATGCTATCGGTGTAAGTTCAGGAACTTCAGCGTTATTTTTAGCATACCAAGAGATTAATTTAAGTCCAGGAGACGAGGTTATTGTTCCTTCTCATACTTTTATTGCGACAGTTACTCCATTAGCATATTTCAAAGCTAAACCAATATTTGTAGATATCGATCCAGACACTTATTGCATGGACATCGAACAAGTAAAATCTAAAATCAATTCAAAAACTAAATGTATTGTTCCTGTTCACATTTACGGTCATCCAGTGGATATAGATCCTCTTGTAGAGATTGCTAATGAAAAAAATATTAAAATCATTGAAGATTGTTGCCAAGCTCATGGAGCGAAATATAAAGGAAAAAATATAGGAAATTTTGGGGATATTGGAATATTTAGTTTTTTCCCCTCAAAAAATATGACTGTTGGAGGAGATGGGGGGATGATTGTTACGAATAATGAGGAATATGGAGAGGAACTGAAATTAAGGAGAGATCACGGTAGGAAATCTAAATATAAGAATGAATTATTAGGTTTAAACTTCAGATTGAATGAAATTCAAGCAGTTATCGGAAATGAACAACTTAAATATCTTGAAGAATGGGTTGACAAAAGAAGGCAAATCGTTAATTATTATAATGAGATGTTGAATAAATATCCGGAAATTAAAACTCCTACCGAAAAAGATTGGGCAAAATGTTCATATTATGTATATACCATTCAAATTGAAAACAGAAAATCGTTCATAGAATACCTTCATAAAGAAAAGATAGCTACTGGTATTTATTATCCTATCCCCGTCCATAAACAACCAATTATCGAAAAGATTTATGGAATACAGCCTAAATTACCAGTAACGGAAGAAATCGTTAATAAAATTGTATCACTACCATTATCTCCTCAATTAACAGAAGAGGAGTTAAATCGAATTGAGAGTTCAATCAATAGTTATATGGGGGGTATTTAATGATTGGTATTGGAATAATTGGAGTAGGTTATTGGGGTAAGAATCATGTCTCTATATATAAATCTCTTCTACAAGAAAATAGAATTAATTACATAAAACTCTGCGACACTTATGAGGAAAGAGTTAAAGAGATCTCTGAAATTAATTCATTAGAATATACAACAAAAATAGAGGATATTTTAAATGACGATAAAATAACTGCGGTGGTGATTATTACACCTTCCTCGACTCATTATGAATTAGCTAAACTATCTTTAGAGAGTGGTAAGGATGTATTTGTGGAAAAACCAATAACTCTCAAATCTGATAATGCTATGAAGTTAATTGATTTAGCAAAACAAAAAAGAAAAATCCTAATGGTGGGTCATCTTTTCAGGTATCACCCTGCGGTTGAAGAGATTAAAAAACGAATAGACATTGGTGAATTTGGAAAAATTCAAATGATTATGACATTCAGATTCGCATTAGGAGTCCCTAAAAAAGATATGGGCGTAATTTTAGCATTAGCAGTCCACGATCTTGATCTTACATGTTATTTATTAAATAAAAAGGAACCAAAATCTATTCTAGTTGATAGTGGAAAATTTAATCAAGAAGTAGTTGCCGAAATGACAAATATATCTCTAAATTTTGATAATAACACAAAAAGTTATATAATGGAAAGTTGGAATATTCCTGTTTATGGTAAAAGAAGGGAATTACTAATAATTGGTTCTGAAAAGAGTGCTTTGATAAATTATCTTACTCCGTCTGAATATCAGATATTTGATTCAAGTATAAAGCACAGGAAAATCAATGATAAAATAATTTTCGAAAAGCATAATAATGGAATTCAGAAGATCGTTATCGAATATAAAGAACCTTTGAAGCAAGAAATACTTCACTTTATTAAATGTATTGAAACTAGAACGACTCCAAACTCAGATGGTTTAGTGGGATATCATGCTGTTAGGATGTGTGAAAAAGCAAAGCTCTCAGCAGAAAAAAATGAAAGAATCTATTTTTAAGATATGATAGAAATGTCTAAAAAAGATTATAAAATTGGGATCAATTCTAATATTAGACAACCAACTATAATTTATTCTGGAAATGAAATTGGTGATAATTTTCAAACAGGACATTTTGTCACTATCAGAGAAAATAATAAAATTGGAAATAATGTTAGTATTGGCTCGCATTCTAATATAGAACATCATATCATCATCGAAGATAATGTTCGCATTCACTCTAATTGTTTTATTCCAGAATATTCAATTCTAAAACATAATTGTTGGATTGGTCCAAATGTAGTGTTAACTAATGCAAAATATCCCAAATCTATTGATGTGAAAATCAATCTTGTGGGTCCTACAATAGAAGAATATGCAATAATTGGAGCAAATTCTACAATTTTACCCGGCATCAAAATTGGAAAACATGCGTTAATTGGTGCTGGCACAGTTGTGGTTAGAAACGTGCAAGAATATGAGATCATTATCGGGAATCCGGGAAAAAAAATTGGAGATATAAGAAAAATTGACAAATACAAATTAAATTAGTTAATTTAATTTAATTTTCAAAATATATCTAATTAATAGATTTTTTCCTCTGCTTTTCAGAGGATTTTTAAAATTTCGATTTTTCTATAAAAGTAAACAAAATTCAAGTGTTTTTACTTGGTATACAAAGGTAAGACGATTTCAATCACTATACCCGCCTATAATGAAGAACGTTTGATTGTTCCAACATTAATGGGAATCCCCGATTATGTTGATAAAGTGTTTGTAATAGATGATGGGAGTGAAGATTCCACTCCAAAGCTAGTTCAAAAATTAAATAATCCTAAAATTACTCTAATAAAATTGGAAAAGAATCAAGGAGTAGGACATGCTATTAAATTGGGTTATTTAACATCTCTAAAACATAATATAGATATTGTCGCAGTGGTGGGTGCAGATCATCAATTTGATTTGGAGCAATTACATTTATTTATAGACCCTATTATAAACGATGAAGCTGATTATACAAAAGGAAATCGATTCTTAGTTGATGCTAAAGAGGTAATGCCTTATAAAAGATATATTGGAAATATCTTTCTTTCGATTTTAACGAGGATGGCATCAGGTGTACATACAATATTCGACACCCAAGATGGGTATACCGCGATCTCTAAGAAAGTGATTGAAACTGTTAATTGGGATCTTTTTTGGGACGGTTATGGTTACGTCTCTGATTTCATAATAAAAATAGCCGCATATGGTTTTAGGATTAAGGATGTTCCAAGAAGGTCTATATATCTTGAGGGCGAAAAACAATCACAAATAGTGATTTCAAGATATATAAGAAAGAATTTTCTTATGATCCTAAAAGGGTGGTGGTGGAGGATATTCCACCAAAGAAAGATTAAATCTGATTTAAAAACTAAAGTTAAATAGCTTTACGAGGAATAATAAAAATGGCAAAATTAATTGTCAGAGTTCTTGTTAATTTTTTGATTGGTGGAGCAGTGATTGTTTTGAGTATACTTCTTATTTACACAATTCTTTTATTAGTGGTTGGTTTTGCATCATTAGTTTTTCTATTATTATTTATACCACTATGGTTGATCATTCTTATTATTGAGAGAGAGTTAATATGGACTTTTATTTTTTTATTGAAAAAAGCACCATTTAAAAATCTGAGTAAAACATCAAGAAATCATGAAAAGTTATTAGAAAACTATTTAACTAAAAAAGATAAAGAATTAAATTAACTATTGCTCTTTCTATTGAGATAAGAATCATTAGCTATTTCAGAATACCTTCCATATCAGTAAATGATGAGTAATAAAAACCGGTTCAAATGATTTTGATTGCTTAAGAGATCGGACTAGCAACCAACCATTTACTCCTCCTGGTAGATAAGTTTCGTTAATAGTAATTATATATTGTATATTATATGAGATTAAAGCCTCAAGGTCAATTCCTTTTCTTACGTCTAAATTTTTAATATTACTCCTTAATTCTTTTATAGGATCTCTTTGAGTAAAAGTGAAAAAAGTAAAACGAAGAAGAGCAGCTAATGAGAATTCTGTATTTTCATAAACATAATTAGGAGTGATAATATCATAAAATAAGGGTAATCCAAATTTTACGGCTTCGCAAAAAGTAGGTAAAAATCCCACGCCTCCAATTCTTTGAGAGATATAAGGATCGGAAACAAAAATTACTCCATCAATATCTTCATTTTGAAGGTATTCTATAATTTCGATTTCTTCATCAGTTAAATATCTATTTTCCCATGGATAGGGACTGTTAACATTATCAAATCTACTTGCTTCTACATTTATTACCGAAGATGCTAAAATTGAAATTGTTAATGCAATAATCCAGACTCCTTTTTTCAATTTATGGGGATCAAAAGAAACTCGTGAAAAATTTAGATTATTATAATTATTAACTGTAAAAACAAACAAAAATAAGATTAAAGAAACAAGCAAGAATAAAAATACATCCCAAAATATAATTTTTGAATAAATTTCTAACCTTAGAAGGTAATAACCCATTAATGAAAATAGAAGGAGTATTGGGAAGATCCATTTTAATTTTTTGGAAAAGCTTGATATATAATTTTTAATGTAAATTAGACCCTGTACGGAAAATATAATTATAATAGGTAAAAATACGACTATTGCATAAAAGGTAGTAAAAACGAAAAATAATAAGGGTATAAGAAAAAGAAGTAGATAATAAAATCTGTCTGTTAATTCGTGACGAGTATTTGTAGGTTGTATTTTCTTTTTTTTAGATTTAAAAAATAGATTAAAATTATCGAATGTAAAAGTTAATTTATAAACCGTTATTAATACACCAAACGGGAAAAAAAGGGTAATTAATCCTACTGCATACACATAATAAAGACTTAAAAATATGCTTATGTCGATAAAATTGGCATCACTACTATAACCAAAACGGTCTAAACCAAAAAATTCGAACCCAAAGAAAAATACGATTATGCTTAGCGGAATAATCAAAAATACAGAGAGATGATGTAATTTTTTATATTTTCGAATAAGTAATGTAAATATTATGAATATTATCGTTATTACTGTATTCATCCAAAGTCTGTGAGCTAATGCACCAACCAAAAGGATTAAAATCATGAAGATTGTTGTTTTAAATTGGATTTTGGTACCCTTTTGTAAGATTTTTAAATTTAAATTTAAAAGAACAAGCATGACAATAGTTATAATAATTCTAGTACTCACGGTCATTGCGAAATCTTGAATTGCATTCGGAGATAACAAAATAGCAGCTACAAATACAAATCGGCTCCATTCTTCTTCAAATAGTTTATTTCCGAGATTTCGAGAGCATTTATAGATGATGATAATGAGAATAATATCGAACATTAGAACCGCCTCAGTTATACCAAATACACCAAATGACAAAAATTCAAGAAGACTCATTAAGAAGGCAAAAAACATAGGGACGCCTATCGCCCGATGAGAAAAGGGATAATATCCAAAGTAGGAAAATGGTGAAATTAGCCACGTATTGTCAGAAAATAATGCTCCCTCTTTAAGAGCATTTGCCATCCATATCAATTGAAATGCGTCTACTCCATATATGAGCGGATAAGTGGTTAAAGGAATAATAATTGCCACTAGAACAAGAACAAGGTAATAAAGGCTGGGTTTTTTTATAGTGATATTCTTAAATCTGTAGCTCATATCCTCATTCCTTTCTCTTCTTTAGTGATAATTTAGGGATAATAAATTTGATGTTTTTCCTTTTAATAAAAAATACTAATTTAATTAGGATTATTGAAAATAAAGCTATTATAAAAATAATAACCGCAATTAAAAAAACATCAGGATAGTCTGTATCATCAGTAAATTTTTCATAAATAGCGCCAATTCCATTATCCTTTAAGATATTTCCTGTGATTACATTAAAAGTGCTTTCTTCGAGATATATCCCATATTTTTGGTTATAACTAGCGGAATTTTCTATTAAATTATTATAGTGAGAAAATGAAAGTCTAAATCCATGCTGATCGTTATTATTAGCGGTGTTATTTGTAAAATTGTTAAGATCGGAATAGCTGAGAGTGAATCCGTTGAGATTTCCAGTGGCTAGATTTTCTGTTAGAATATTGTTATATGAAGATCTTAGGTAAAAACCGAGATAAGTATTATTAATCACCTCATTGCCTGAAATGATATTGTTATAAGATGATTCAAGAGAAAATCCATGTCTGTTATCTATTATGATATTTGCTGTCAAAATATTAAGGTAGGAACAATCTAACATCAAACCATTGGTATTTCCAATCGCGGTATTAGTGATTAATGTATTATTAAAGGAATTCTTGAGGTAAAATCCGTATTGGTTATTGTAAGCGGTATTATCTTCTAATCTTCCGTGCGTTACATTCTCTAAATAAAATCCACAGTGTTTATTTAATATACTATCGTTAACGGTTACATCTCTGATAATGAAATGAAGATTGGTATTTTTAATAAGAACTCCATGCTCTATTGCAGCAGAAATTTCATAATTTTCAATAACATAGGGATCATTTAAACTACCGTCCCCTGTAAAATTATTTTCTATAGCAGTTTGATGAAAATCTAAGTTTCCATCAATAATAATGTGGAACTTAACTATCACCTTAAATATGTTTGAATCTACTTCTCCGTTTATATTAAATGCTTTCACATAAAATTCATAAGTTCCAGGAGATAAATCTGTAATGTTATATTCCGTTACGGTTAATCCTTCAGCTAAAATCCCACCATTTTGATATAATGTATAATTATCGGCATTTTGCGAAACCGTCCAGGTTAAGGTGAAGGTTCCGTCAGCGTCGAATTCACCAGAGTCAGATTCTAAAAAAAAAGTTTCCGGAGTGTATCTATTGTATGATATGTCATTTCCCACGCAATCCACTTCAAAAATACCTCCTATCTCATTAAAAAATAATATATTTCGCGTAATGTTGTTGTAGTTGCTGTTATCTAAATAAATTCCATATTCTAAATTACTATTAGCAGTACTGTTGGCGAGTGTATTATAATTGGAATGCCAGAATCGAAAGCCATGTAAATTGTTAATTGCCACATTATCACTGAAGAATATATTATCCGAATTTACGAGGAGAAACCCTGCGAGGTTATTATCTGCTGTATTATTTGTTAATATTCCGTTAATCACGTTGTAGAGATAAAATCCGTGATAATAATTTGAACGGCCGTTTGTTATGGATACATTTCTAATGATGAAATGGAGATTAGTATTTCGAATTTCTATCCCATGCTCGGATATAGCAAGAATAGTATAATTTTCAACGATATAAGGATCGTTGAGACTTCCATCTCCACTCCATCCCTCACTAATTGCCTTAGCAGCAAACATGTCATTGCCATCAATAAATATTGATTCATCAAATGCCGATATTTTTGGTCTCTTTGAATTTTGATAAAAAATATCTTCAAAAGAAGCCATGTTAGCTCCTAAGAACCTAGGTGAATTGAGAAAAAGAAAGTATCCTCCAATTAGCATGCTAGAGATGAGAGTGAATAAAATAACACGAGTGTTTTTATTATGCATTTTAATTCTTGTTATTTTTTAATTGATATTTGAAGTCTAATTATCGTAATTATGATTCTTTTATTAAACTTAAGCTTAAATATACTCTATATTAGCAAGACATATTTAACTTATGGATGAAAATAATAAAATTTGAAATATTAAAAAAATTCTTATTTTGATATAAATTTTAGGGATAAATACTGCTTCTAAGCGGAAAAGTATTTTATCATTATTGTAAAGTATCATATTTTCTTAAAAAAAAATTTTAATGACTGAACTGAACGATAACAATTCAAATAGAAAAAGAACGACTAATATGACACCTCTTAATTTATATTTGGTATATTTTAGGTATTTAAATTAATTTTTTTAAATAAAATAAATAACCACAAATTTTAATATCATTAAATCTAATCAGATGACAGGAAGTAGTTTCTTATGGTTCATCAAATTTTTTTATCATAAAAGGGTAATATTAAGATGTGGATATGAAAAATTTAAAAATAAGTTATATATCTCTAAGAATTTTAGAAAATCTCTCTTTAAATTGTTTTATCTTTGTTTTCTCTATATTAAAAACATTAAAGTATATTCTTAAAAATATTTTTAATGATGAAAGATATAACACAATAATTAATGTTAAATTTATTTATTATTAGGAAATATGAGAGAAATTTTTTCA
>JABUBN010000383.1_pt1 | contig 13055 bp, 9 predicted proteins | sample 7240341 | NCBI WGS metagenome assembly JABUBN01 (sample SAMN07256345, study PRJNA390944) | subsurface metagenome | isolation source: Methane hydrate marine sediment | place: Pacific Ocean: Eastern North Pacific, ODP site | reverse complement strand
CGTTTTGCATTATAATTTTCCACCATTTTCAACCGGTGATGCCCGTCCTGCAAGGGGAGTATCGAGAAGAGAGGTCGGACACGGAAAATTAGCACACAGGGCATTGAAAGGAATGATGCCCACAGGTTCGGATAATCCTTATGCAATTAGGGTGGTGTCTGATATTCTGGAATCCAACGGCTCATCATCAATGGCAACAGTTTGTGCCGGAACGCTTGCCCTGATGGATGCAGGAATTAAAATCAAAAAACCCGTATCCGGTATTGCCATGGGTTTAATAACCGATAGTGAAACAGGCAAATATGCAATCCTTTCAGACATATTAGGTGATGAAGATCATTTGGGAGATATGGACTTTAAAGTAGCCGGCACCAATGATGGTATTACGGCTACACAAATGGATATCAAGATGGAAGGATTATCCTATGAAGTATTAACAAAAGCGCTGGAACAAGCCAGGGAAGGAAGATTAAGTATCCTGAAAAAAATGGTGGAAGCCATTCCGGAACCAAGGCCCGACCTTAAACCTCATGCACCAAGGATTGTCCAGATCATTATTCCTAAAGATATGATTGGGCCGCTAATTGGTCCGGGAGGGAAAGTGATCCAGGAAATCCAGAATGAAACCGGGGCGACTATTATTATCGAAGAAGTGGATAATCAGGGTATTGTAGATGTTTTTAGCGATGATAAAGAATCCATTGAAGAAGCTTTGAAACGAATAAACCGGATCGTTGAAGTACCTGAAGTAGGAAAGGTCTATACGGGGAAAGTAAAGTCAATCGTTCCGTTTGGTGCGTTTGTGGAAATATTGCCCGGGAAAGACGGTCTTTTACATATTTCCGAAATCGAATGGAGAAGATTAGAATCGGTTGATGGGGTACTAAAAGAAGGTCAGATAATAGATGTTAAATTGATTGGCGTCGATGAAAGATCGGGTAAGATCAAACTTTCAAGAAAAGTATTATTACCTAAACCTGAAAGAAGAAGATAACGGATTTTTATTACTCTTTGAAAGGCAGGGGCTGTTAAAAAAGTTTTTTGAACAACCCCTTTTTTTTATGATTTGACACTCCCTGTATACTTTGTTAAATTGAATAACCATCAAAATTCAAACCAATGAAAAAGTATTTCCCCTTTCTTTTAATTTTAAGTTTATTTTGCTTTGCTTGTACACAAACCGGTATTGAATATCCGGTTACAAAAAAAGTTGATACAACTGACGTATACTTTGGAATTGAAGTTCCTGATCCATACCGCTGGCTGGAAGATGATAATTCCGAAGAAACAACTGAATGGGTAAAAGCACAAAATGAAGTGACTTTTACCTATCTTGAAAAGATCCCATTTCGTGAGAAAATCAGGGAACGATTGACAGAGATATGGGATTATCCGCGTTATTCCACACCCTGGAAGCAGGGTGGATATTATTTTTTCTCAAAAAATGAAGGTTTGCAGGATCAATCGATTTACTATATTCAGGATGTCCTTGAAAGTGAGCCAAGGGTAATCATTGATCCAAATAAATTGTCTGAAGACGGAACAGTTGCCCTGACCGGCTTTTCTGCTTCAAAAGACGGGAAATACCTGGGTTACGGAATTTCACACGCAGGGTCAGACTGGAAAGAATATTATGTAAAGGATATAGCTACAGGAAACGATTTGGATGATCATATCATGTGGGTAAAATTCCAGGGTATTTCCTGGTATAAGAATGGTTTCTTCTACAGTCGTTATCCCGAACCAGGAGAAGGTGAGGAGTTATCGGGTACAAACAGAAATAATAGGGTTTATTACCATAAAATCGGAACAGATCAAAGTACTGATGAACTTGTATACGAAGAACCGGAATTCCCTGAAAGAAGTTTTGGTACGGAAATAACGGAAGATAAGAAATATCTGACTCTGACCGTTATTGAATCAACTAGCGGAAATGCATTGTACCTCAGAGATCTAAATGAAAATAATTCAGACTTTGTTAAGATTGTCGATAATTTTGATAACGACTTTTTTGTTATCGAACATATTGATGGAAAGTTACTGGTCAGGACAAATTATAATGCTCCTATGTACAAAGTTATACAAATTGATATTGAAAATATTGAAAAAGAGAACTGGAAAGATTTTATACCAGAAAGAGAAAATGAAGTACTTAGGGGAGTGACAATAGGTGGCAATAAGATATTTGCCAGATATCAGAAAGATGCATATAGTAAAATGGAAGTTTTTAACCTTCATGGGGAATTTTTTTTATGAGCTGGAATTACCCGGAATAGGAAGTCTTGGCAGTTTTAATGCCAAAAAAGATGAAAATATTGCTTTTTATAATTTCACCTCTTTTACTTTTCCCACTGTAGTTTACAAATACGATGTTGAAACAAATAAATCGGAAGTTTATTACGAAGCCGACCTGGATTTCGACAGGGATGCTTATGAAACCAAACAAATTTTCTATGAAAGTAAAGATGGAACAAAAGTTCCCATGTTCATAGTCCATAAGAAGGGAATTGAGTTGAATGGCAATAATCCTGCCTGGCTTACTGGTTACGGAGGTTTCAATATTAGCAGAACTCCTTCTTTCAGTATTAGCCGTATAATATGGTTGGAAAACGGAGGAATTTTTGCTCTGGCTAATCTCCGTGGTGGAGGTGAATATGGTGAGGAATGGCATCTGGCAGGAACAAAAATGAATAAGCAAAATGTGTTTGATGATTTTATTTATGCAGCTAAATATTTAATAGATGAAAAATATACCTCACCGGACAACCTTGCCATCCGGGGAGCTTCAAATGGCGGATTGCTGATCGGAGCTGTTCTTAACCAAGCGCCTGAACTATTCAGGGTTGCATTCCCGGCAGTTGGGGTTATGGATATGCTCCGGTATCATAAATTTACTATAGGTCACTATTGGGCAGTAGATTACGGTACAAGCGAAGACAGCATAGAAATGTTTGAATATCTTTACAATTATTCCCCGCTCCATACTATCAGTGAAGATATGGAATATCCGGCAGTTTTGATTACTACTGCCGACCATGATGACCGCGTAGTTCCTGCACATTCGTTTAAATATGCAGCTACTATTCAGGAAAAATACAAAGGTCTGAATCCTGTACTGATAAGGATTGAAACTCGTGCAGGTCATGGTGGAGGTAAACCAATTTCAAAAATTATCGAAGAACAAAGTGATATCTGGTCATTTGTCTTCTATAACATGGGTATTACACCAAAATATTAATTAGTGCCTCACAATTCAAATTCTGTCATATTTTGGCGGAAAATAACAAATGACAAATCCCAAAAATTTTACCCTGTTAAATAGCTTTGCTCCACTTCGTGGATTTCACAGGGCAGGTAAAATCCAAATTCAAAATAATAATGACCGAAACTTGTTCATTAACTGTCGGATGGAAACATCCGACAGCATCGTAATCCGCTAAGCGGATATCGAATTCACGTTATTTATAAGTTGTTAGTTATAAGCTACTTGTGTCGTCTCAACAGATTGATCAGTTTCAAGTTGTTCAATGAATTATAATTACATAGTTATAGAAGGCAATATTGGAGCCGGAAAAACCTCCCTGGCAAAAAAAATATCCAAACAGTTTAATGCAAAATTGATTCTTGAACGGTTTGCCGACAATCCTTTCCTTCCAAAATTTTATAACGATCCTGAAAGGTATTCTTTCCCGCTGGAATTATCCTTCCTGGCTGAACGTTACAATCAATTAAAAAAGGAATTATCCGACCGGGATCTGTTTAAGGCTTTTACTATTGCTGATTATTATTTTGTAAAATCCTTGATTTTTGCCGGCGCTACCCTTTCAAATGATGAATATAGTTTATATCGACAGATATATGACATTATATACGGAACACTGCCCAAACCGGATCTTTTTGTCTATCTTCATTTAACCCCCGAAAATTTATTGCAGAATATCCGGTTACGGGGCAGGGAGTATGAGAAGAATATTTCCATGGAATATCTTCAGAAAATCCAGGCAGGATATTTCGATTACTTTAAACAACAACCCGGAATAAGGTTTCTGGTGATAGACACGAACAACATTGATTTTATCAACATATCCGGGCATTTTAAGAAACTGATTGAAGTGATTTTTGAAAAGAAGTACCGGAAAGATATAAACCGGGTGATTTTATAGACGTTATGGGGTAAATAATTCTTTAATATTGTTTTTTTATTATTAAAAACATTATTAGATTTGCAAACAGGTAAAAGAAATTAATTGATTGTAAAACAAATAACCTAATTACCATGAAAAAAATTAACTATTTAGCATCCTTAATTTTGGCTGTAGCCGTTTTAAGTAGCTGTGCTAATTTAAACAAAATGAAACAGACTGCCGGTAACATTAAATATGAGGTGATCCCTGAAGTACTGGAAACTCATGGAGAAGAAGTGGCAGTTACCATTAAAGCTTCGTTTCCTGGAAAGTTTTTTCTTAAACAAGCTATCTTTGAAGCCACACCGGTTTTAGTCTATGAAGGTGGGGAGACAGCTTTTAAACCCATCACATTGCAAGGCGAAGACGTTCAGGAAAACAATCCGGTAATAAAACTTACAGGCGGAAATCACACTTACAACGAGAAAGTCCCTTTCAAAGAGGAAATGAAGGTCTCTCAACTGATGTTGAGGGGAACCGCTTCAATGAAGGGTCAATCAGTTGACTTTGATCCGGTTAAATTGGCTGATGGCGTTATCGCCACATCGACCTATGTATGCAAGAAAGGGAAACCGATTGTAATGGGCGACAAGTTCATAAGGATTATTCCCGAGTCCAAGGAAGCCGATATTCACTATGTAATTAATGTTGCGAATGTTCGCGGTTCAGAATTGAGAGCAGAGGATATTAAGGATTTGAAGAATTATATCAAAGAATCCAATAAAAAGGTTAATTATAAATTCACGGGCACAGAAATTTTAGCTTATGCATCCCCCGATGGAGAGTTTGATTTTAATGAAAAGCTCGCGGGCAAGAGATCGGTTACAGCAGAAAAATTCATCGACCGTGAATTAAAAAGAACAAAAGTTGAAGCCGCTAAAGATGAAGGTTTTATCACTAAAACATCTACACCGGAAGACTGGGACGGATTCAAGAAATTAATGGAAGAATCCCAGGTGGAAGATAAAGATCTGATCCTCCGTGTATTATCGATGCATTCCGATCCGGTTGTACGCGAAAGGGAAATTAAAAATATTGCAGCGGCATATTTGGAAATTGCAAAAGATATTCTCCCAAAGCTTAGAAGATCACAAATTAAGGTAAATGTTGAGGCAATTGGATTTTCTGATGAAGAAATAGCTGATTACTTTGTATCTAATCCTGATACACTTAATTTGGAGGAAACATTATATGCAGCTACTTTAACTGAAGACCTGGATAAGAAATTATCCATATACAAGCTCGCCACAGAAAAAGAACCCAAGTGCTTCCGTGCCTGGAATAATGTTGGTAACACATACATGGATCTGGGCAAAGTAAGCGAGGCCAGGGAAGCTTACGAGAAGGCAAAAGAACTGTATGATAGTGATGCTACCAAGACAAATTTGGGTTATGTAGCTATACTGGAAGGCGATTTGGATAAGGCTCACGAATATTTTAATTCCGTTGCCTCTCCCGGCAAAGAAGTGAATTGTGGTTTGGGAATTATTAGCATTATTAGAGCAGACTATCCGAATGCTGTCACTTATTTTGGCACGGAACCATCCTACAATGCTGCCCTTGCAAAATTATTGAATGGCGATTCAAACGGTGCAAAACGCACATTGGATAATATGGAAATTGATTGTGCCATGGGATATTATCTTAAGGCTATCGTTGGAGCAAGAGTTCAGGATGAAGCCTATATGTTTGAAAACCTTCGTTCGGCATTTGGAAAAGATGCAGAATTAAAAGAGGTTGCCAAAAAAGATATGGAATTTGGTAAGTATTTTGTGAACGATACCTTCAAGTCCATAGTAGAATAATTGGAAACATTATTTTTAGGAATAAACTCTAAGGGTTTCAAAAACCCTTAGGGTTTATTTATTGCAGTTTGTTGTAAAATTCCCATAATACGATCCCCGCGCTAACCGCAATGTTGAAAGAATGCTTAGTGCCAAATTGAGGGATCTCGATACAAGCATCACTCACATCGATGATTTTCTGACTGACTCCCTTTACTTCATGACCAAAAACCAGGGCATATTTTTGTTTCCTGTTAACACAAAAATCTCTTAACGGGATTGCTTCTTCTGCCTGTTCTATAGAGATGATAAGATAATCCCGGTTCTTCAGCGTGAAAATTGCTTCTTCAGTAGTTTTAAAATATGCCCAATCCACTGATTCTGTCGCTCCAAGTGCAGTCTTATGAATATCTTTATGAGGTGGAGTTGCTGTAATTCCACATAAATAAATTGCTTCAACTAAAAAGGCATCGGAAGTGCGGAATAAGGATCCAATGTTGTTCAAACTTCTTACGTTGTCAAGAACAACAACAAAAGGTGATTTTTTTGCATTCTTATATTCTCCCATGGTTTTCCGGTCCAGCTCACTATTTTTGAATTTCCGCATATCCATATTCCCATTTGCAGTTTTACCCCAAAATTAACAATATTAATTAAGATACATGTTGATAGTTGCTTGTTACTGGTTTCAAGTGTTCAAAGTCAGTTAGTACCTGACTTAAATTTCCTGCAGATTCGATTTCCCGACTGAAATAAAACCAAGTGTGAGGTGGTTCTGAAATCGGATTTATGTCCCGTTACTTAATGTCAGGTGCCTGTCTGCCTCAGGCAGGTTTCCACCTGACATTGAATACTGGAATAATTATCCTACGGGGTTTATCTTGGTTGGGTTGTAAAATATACTTGTATCTTTGAAAAATAAGTTAAAAAAAAGTTACATTTGAGAACCAAACAGGTCCTTAAAATTACTTTTTATAAGGTTACAACACTTTGATAAAATCAATTTTTAAGGCTGTTATTAAGTTATTGGTTAATAGTTAATTGAAAATAAAAATTATTAATAAATAATTCAAGAAATAAGAATTACAACCATTACTTAATCAATAGGCATAAAAATTATAAATGCATAATATCAAAAATCGAATGTAAGTTCTTACATATATTCTTTAACTATACACTAATTGATAAAAACAATTAACAAATAACATATAACTATTAACAATAAAATTTACTATTAACCCTACATTTATATTGAACTTAGCCCCGATGACTACCGTGGCGATCTCACGTAAGTAATAATGTAGGTTAAATTTTATAACTATGAATATTCACGAATATCAGGGAAAAGCGATTTTACGGCAGTTCGGCGTTGCTATTCCGGAAGGAACGGTTGTTAAATCACCGGATAAAGCTGTTGAGGCGGCAAAAGAAATCCGGAAAAAAGCCGGAAATAATACATGGGCAGTAAAAGCACAGATACATGCAGGAGGCCGCGGAAAAGGAGGCGGTGTAAAAATAGCCCAAAGTCCGGATGAGGTTAAACAATATGCAAAAGATATTCTGGGCATGACACTGGTCACTCACCAAACAGGACCGGAAGGTAAAATTGTAAATCAAGTGCTTATTGAACAAGGGGTTTATTATCCCGGACCGGGTGAACCCAAAGAATTCTATATGAGTGTCCTGTTAAATCGTGATACCGGCAGGAATATTATTATGTATTCCACCGAAGGAGGAATGGACATTGAAGCCGTTGCTGAAAAGACACCCCACTTGATTTTCAAGGAAGAAATCGACCCAAAAGTTGGGATACAACCCTTTCAGACCAGAAAAATTGCCTTTAATTTAGGATTATCGGGGAAGGCATTTAAAGAAATGACAAAGTTTGTGGTTGCTTTATACAAAGCTTACCTTAACTCCGATGCATCCCTTTTTGAAATTAATCCCGTTCTTAAAACCTCCGATGACCTGATTCTGGCAGCCGATGCCAAAGTGAAACTGGATGATAATGCACTGTACCGTCATCCTGACTACGCTGAGATGCGTGATACCACCGAGGAAGATCCGGCGGAAGTGGAAGCCACCCAACATGATCTGAACTTTATTAAATTAAACGGTAATGTTGGTTGTATGGTTAATGGAGCGGGATTGGCAATGGCTACAATGGATATCATTAAACTATCAGGTGGTAATCCGGCAAATTTCCTGGATGTTGGTGGGACAGCCAATGCGGAAACCGTTGAAGCCGGCTTTAGAATTATTCTTAAAGACCCGAATGTTAAAGCAATTCTGATTAATATTTTTGGTGGTATTGTGCGGTGCGACCGGGTCGCACAGGGCGTTGTCGATGCCTATAATTCGGTTGGTGATATTCAGATCCCTGTAATAGTCCGGTTACAGGGAACTAACGCTGAAGAAGGGAAAAGATTAATCGATAAGTCCGGACTGAAAGTATTTTCCGCCATTTCTCTACAGGAAGCAGCCGATCTGGTAAAACAAGTTGTAGACTAGATAAAATACTTTTAATCGAGAGACTATCCAAAAAGTCACCACATCCCACCGCCGTTATGTAATACTTCACAATTTTGGTAACATTTTTTCTGTCCTTTTGATTTTATTCCAGACAGTTTTTTAATTCTAACATGATTTGAAAAATCGCTCATACCGGAAGTACTGATTCCCTACCCCGATTAGGGGTAGAACTTTGAATAATCACCGGTGGAATATAATGCTGTACTCCCGCCAACCCCGGATGGGGTTGAACTTAAAATTATCGTTATTACCCGGCACTTCGTAAAACTCATTCGGGATTTTTCAATTTGCTCTCCGTAACATTCTACCCCATTTTGAAAAGACTATTTCCTAATTACCAAACAACCGGCAATAATATCATGTAAAGCCTGTTTTTTTTCAGTCAGACCGGCTAGTATATAACCTATCATAAATATTGCTCCTGAAATGATCTTTCCGAAATACCTGCCGGTTGCTCTTCCAAAGGATATTCTGTTTCCTGCCATGTCGGTAACTTTCAAGCTTAACGCCATTTTCCCGAGCGTGGCTTGCTGTTTGGAAGACTCCATCAGGGCATAATAAAGCCAGCTTACTACCGTTATTACCATTATCAGCATCAAAACAGTTCCTATAATACCGGCAATGCCGAGGAATGTTTTTTCATTGTCACATTCCGCCCCGGCGATCCTGAAGGCGGAAAACACTATAGCTCCGGCAAATGGGATGGAAATGAAAAATCCGACGATACCCAATAAAAGGTCATCGATAATGTATGCTACAAAACGAAGCCAAAAACCGGCATATTTAACTTCCGGTTGGTTTTCTGAATTTAATGTTTCCATAAGTTTTTGATTTTTTATTTATAGATAAAAATACAAAATTTTTTGGTTATTCTCCAACACTTCCAGGTCACATTAATACGGAAAGTTATTTTGAAGACCTTCCAGCGTCCACTTGCCTGCACGTCCATAGGCGTGAAAGAAAATCCGTCCGCCCGCTGCCGGCGGTCCGATGGATTGGGAGGGAAGGGAAACTTGTCTGCAAGGCTTCGGGAGGTCAGATTAGTGAGGGCTATGGACCGGTAATTATTGATCTTTTTCATGTCCATATTTACTTTTCCAATTCCTTAAACTCTCCTGCCAGTCTGGTGAATATATACAAAATTAAAATTCCCGGAAAGTAATGCGCAGCCAGCACATACCATACATATTCCGGATGTCCGGCATTTATGAAAACCCCATACAAAGATGTATATATTAGTCCGCTGAGAGCGCCGCCAATTCCCAATGCCAGGAAATTTGATCCCATATATAATCCGGCTTTTTCCTTCGGGGCGATCCAGGTAATATATTCCTGTATCCGCGGGGAAGAGATCATCTCACCAAACGCGAACAGAAATATTCCAAGAAATACAAATGAAGCGGCTCCGATCCTTGCATAAGCCATAAAAAAGAACCCCAGAATAGCGGTTGGAAAGCATTTTTCTTTTTCATATATTACAATAGAGTTGAAAAAAATATTTAATTTAAGTCGTTGATGTATTGTTAAGGATAATTGTACATATTTTTTCGGACAAAAGACAGTATTTCTTTTACATTTTACAACTGGATCAATAAATTAATTCCCTGTTACCTTTCCCGCCCGGATGACCTCGGTCGCCCGCCTGCCTGTCCGACTGGCGTCAGCCGGGCGGAAATGACGAAGTCGGGCAGGGACGGGCGGTCCGGCAAGCCGGACATTGTATAATTATTTATGTCCCGTTAGGGACTAATAGAAAATAGGCAGCCACTTCATTGGCTGTAGTAAACCGCACAAATAGCATATACAGCCCGTCAGGGCTTGAAAATCTTTTAACTTGAATTAATTATGAAAGCCTGCAAGATATAGAAAAAAATTAATTGTTGAAAAGTTGCATTTGGAAATTGATTTTGTAATTTATATAGATCAACTCGTCAGACGACTTCAGTTCGTCCGACGAGTATTTGTCACAAGCGGCGCAACTGCCATAGTTACCAGGAGGAAGAAGCCATCCGTGCGCCGCAATATATAGGCCAGGTTACAGTTCATGCCCTGACTAAACGAGGAGGTAACGGTTGAAACAGATCTGCCAAAATCGGCAGGTTAACTCATCCGACGACTTCAGTTCGTCTGATGACTGTAAGAAAAATATTTATAATTTTAAAATTATATACTTTTAGTCGTAATTTACGTAAAGAGATCTGCAAAAGCTGGAATATATACTTTTATAATTTAGGCATTTGAAATGCGTTGATACAAAATTTTAACTCGTGTAACTTAAAAGCTGACGACCGGGGGTTATGGAAAAACTTTTGTATATTGGAAATAATGAAAACCAACCAATATCACCTTTATTAATAAGCAAAAATATATGAAAACATTATCAATAATAATTCCTGTTTATAATGAAGAACGGACGATTGATAAAGTTTTAGATAGAATAAAAAAAACTGAATTAATTGAAAAAATTGAAAAGGAAATAATAGTTGTAAATGACTGTTCAACAGACGATACCGGGAAAATTGTTCTAAACTATATAGAACAGAATCGAGATTTAGTCATTAAATACTTTAAGCATGAAAAAAATATGGGGAAAGGAGCCTCAATTCTCACTGGAATAAAAAAAGCCGGTGGGGAATACTTAATTATTCAGGATGCGGATCTGGAGTATGAGCCAAATGAATATAATATTTTACTCAAACCTGTTTTAGAAGATTTTGCTGATGTTGTTTATGGTTCCCGTTTTGTTGGAGGGAAGCCTCACAGGGTCTTGTTTTTTTGGCATTCAATTGGTAATAAATTATTAACCGTTCTTTCAAATATGTTTACTAATTTGAATCTGACAGATATGGAAACTTGTTATAAATTATTCCCAACTGAAATAATTCAGAGGATTAACCTGAAGGAGAACCGTTTTGGCTTTGAACCGGAAATTACTGCGAAAATTAGCAAAATTCCCAATATTCGTATCTATGAAGTAGGTATTTCTTATTATGGCAGAACATATAAGGAGGGTAAGAAGATTAATTTTAAAGACGGACTAAAAGCCATTTATTGCATTTTTAAATATAATTTATTTGGATAAAATCAATATCCGGATAATCTTTTTTTGAGTGTAAAATGGAAACCAATAGGACGTAGTTTCACAAATTTACCCTGTGAAATATTGCTTCGCAATAAATCTTCGATTTATTTCACAGGGTGAATTAAAAAAAACTTTAATTTTCAGGTTTCATAAATAATTAGTTAATAGTCGGCAGTCCACAAAAAATGCAAAGTATAATGAAATCAGCCATTATCAAGCCATAAACATTGAACTTCGGATACAATAAACAAGAAAAATATCAATGGAATATCAAGGACATACGGTTAGGAGCCAATCTTTCAGGATAAATGAAAGATGGTTGGTTTTTGGCTTGTTAGTCGTGTATTTAACCCTCTGCATTATTTGGGAATTTCAGGCTGACGCACCATGGGACGACGATTGTATTAGTCGTTATTACAATGCCAGGGATGCAATACACAATCCTCACCACTTCATTAGTTTGTGGAACAGACCTTTGTGTATCTTATTATTTTTTATTCCTTTTCAAATAAGCCATCATACTATTCTTTTGATGGCAATTATATCTGCCTCAAGTGCATACGCTCTTTTTCTGGCACTAAAAGAGCTAAAGATATCGAATAGTTTTATGATAATTCCCCTGTTAACCTTTCAGGCCTTTTTCTTTGCTGTTTCAAGAAGTGCTTTAGCTGAACCTCTGGCGGCTGCCATAATTGCCTTTGGCTTCCTTTTTTACCAGAGAAAACAATTTTTAAATTTCGCATTGATTGGATCTCTGCTTCCACTTGCACGCTTAGAGCTTTCTGTTATTTTGGTTTTTTGGGTCTATATATTAATCATCAACAAGAAATTAAAATATGTTTTATTACTTGGGGTTCCCACATTGCTCTGGAGTTTGGCCGGGACTTTGCTTGATGGGGATTTATTTTGGCTTTACGAAAGAACCATAGGTAAAGAAACTGTTGAAAATATATATGGTCATAAAAGTTTTTGGCACTATTTTCATAGATATATTTATGTAATTGGACCGGTTGTTTTTTATTTCTTTTTTATTGGATTGTTTGAACGTGTTTACAAGCGAAAAGTTGATGTATTTGTGATCGGTCAATTTATAGCCGGTTTTTTTATCTACGTGCTATTTTCATGGAAATTAAATTTAGGTCAGGCTGCAGGTTTCTTACGCCACTTAATTGCACTCTCACCGCTTACTTCTATTTTAGCCCTTTATGGTTATAACTATTGGCTTGAATCTGTTAGTTCCCGGAAGAAACAAATAACAACTAAGCCGGATGACAACTATTCCAATCAAAAAGAACTAATGGTCAGGCAAATAGACGAAATAATAAAACAAGCAAATGAAAAAAATCTGCCAAAAAGGCAAAAAAGATACTTGATTAACAAAGAAAAAAGAAAATTTGAAGAGTGGAAAATTAAAATTAAAAAGGAGCAGGAACAACAAGAAAAAACTTTGGGAAAAGCAAAAAGAATAAAATA
>JABUBN010000382.1_pt1 | contig 13130 bp, 14 predicted proteins | sample 7240341 | NCBI WGS metagenome assembly JABUBN01 (sample SAMN07256345, study PRJNA390944) | subsurface metagenome | isolation source: Methane hydrate marine sediment | place: Pacific Ocean: Eastern North Pacific, ODP site | reverse complement strand
AACAAAGATAACGATAGAGAGGTGGGATAAAAAACTCCGTTTGGTCGCGGAGTTGCTACCGAGGGGAAACATAGTGATTATTGACGAAAATGAGAAGATAACGCTGCCATTGAGGAGAAGGAGCTTTTCGTCACGGAAAATAAAAGTAGGTGAGACGTATGAGCGACCCCCTTCAAGAGTGAATCCACTGGAAATGGGTGGGCATGATTTAACGAATCTCTGCAAACAGGAGGATAAAGACGTGGTCAGGGTTCTTGCATCAGAGCTGAGTTTAGGCGGGTTATATGCGGAAGAAGTGTGTGAAAAGGCGGGGGTAGCCAAAAATAAGAAGGCTGATGAACTTGCCGCAAGCGAAATAAAAGCCATTCGTGCGGCAATACTTGCTATATTCGAGCCGATAATAACGAATGATAAATCCAGGTTGAGAGCGCACATCGTGACAGAAGGGAAAGAAAAAGTGGATGTTCTTCCTTTTGAGTTGAGCGTCTATGAGAAGAAAGAAAAAGTGCTTTTCGCCTCTTTTAATGACGCGGCTGACGATTTTTTCACCACGCAAATAGCAGAAGGTGTGGAAGAGAAAGCGAAGAGTGAACACGAGAAGGAGGTCGGGAAGTATGAACGGATTTTGAAAGAGCAACTTGATGCGCTTCGCAGATTCCAGCTAAAAGAGGTGGAGTGCATAAAAAAGGGCGAGTTGATTTATGCACGTTATACCGCGATAGAGGAGATACTGCGGGAAATGGATGAAAAAAGAAAGGTTGTCAGTTTGACGCTGCCGGACACCGACGTTCAGCTTGAGATTGATACTTCGGTTTCTTTACACAAGAACGCGGGTGCGTATTATGAGAAGGCGAAGGTGTTCAGGAAGAAAAGAGAAGGGGTGGAACGTGCGATAGATACGACGAAGGAGAAGATAAGAACGGAAAAGGCGAGGGAGGTAAGGGTGGAGGATGCGTTGATGCCGAAGAGGAAAGAAGTCAGGCGAGAAAAAGAGGAGTGGTATGAGCGGTTTAGATGGTTCGAGACTTCAGATGGTTTTCTTGTGATAGGCGGAAAAGACGCAACGACAAACGAGATTCTTGTGAAGAAGTACATGGACGTGAATGACCTTTTTTTCCATACGCAGGCGGAGGGTGCACCGGCGGTAATAGCGAAAACAGCCGGTAAGGACGTTTCCGCGGATTGTCTGAGGGAAATAGCGCAATTCGCCGCTTCTTATTCCAATCTCTGGAAATACGGGTTCTACGAGGGCGAATGTTATTGCGTTACCGGCGAGCAGGTGAGTAAGACACCGCCGTCCGGGGAGTATATAAAGAAAGGGAGTTTTATGGTGCGCGGTAAGCGGAAGTATTTTAAAGCGGCGTTAGGGTTGTGTATAGGCATTGAAAAAAACAGGCTGGTTGCATGCCCTTCTTCGGAGTCGCAAAAGGGCAGGCTGAATATTTTCGTCGAGCTCGAGCCCGGTGGCGATTTGGAAAAGAACGAGCTTTCAAAGGAAATTGTAAAAATCTTTGTTGATAGTGCGAAAGAGGAAAAGAAAGAGGAAATTAAGCAAATAGCAACGCAAGAGAAGGTAATGAGCTTTCTGCCGTCCGGGAAGTCGAGGATAAAAAGGGGTTATCCACTTCGGAAATAGGATTTTCATCCGTTGCAATCTTCGTAAGCTTTCATTGACAATTTCTTTTTTGGTTTATTTTATTTGTTTTTTATCCAGCTCATAATGCAGCACGGTGACGCATTGCGATGCGAGATAAGAGGTAGTGCCAAGAGAGAGTTTATCGTGTTCAAATTGCGCAACGAACTTTTCTTCTTTCTCGGGCAGTCCTATGTGGTCGCCGAGGACGAATACGGAATCCACTTTCAGTTTTACTTCGCTTATATCCCTGCCTTGCTCATGTAATATGTAAAAGAAGTTTCCTTCTGATGCCAATTCCTCGACCAACTGCTGAAAACTGAGTTTGCGTATGCTTATCCCCGGATTCTTCCTCTTCTTCGCTAACGCTTTCTTTATCCATGCCGCTATGTTTCTTTCGTCAGGCGATACGTCCCTCAACATGTTCCCGTAAAAGGAGATAACAACCGGCGGGTTGGGACTACCGCAGGCGACTACATGAATGCACGAGTCTCGCCTCAAATCATGACTTATCCATAGGGCGTTGCAAATGCATCTTGCGACGAGGTCCATTCTACCACCGCTACCCGGCAGGTCGTCCAAAGAGAAATCAGGACTTGTTACCGCTTTACTCGTATATAGGATGAATTGTTTCATATTTAAAAGGAGAACTCAAAATAGCTAAAAATATCTTGATTTGTATATAATGGCGAAAGTCAAGTTTCAATTCTTGCAAATTGGATTATCCACTCGTAACCTGCAGGGATACATCCAAGCTTGGGGTCACGTTGTATGACTAATGTTTCTTTCCAATTAGACAATTCTGGCATGACATTTCCTCCTTTCTTTTCGCGGTGGTGGATAACGTTCCGAACGTATCGGAAGTCCTGCAGTAAGGTTGGATTTGGGCGGAGTGCCGAAGGCACGAAGTCAGATACGCTCTGTTATCTGCTGTTGTCTGCATAACCACAATATTTTTTTACTCCACAAAGCATACATTTTGGATTCTTCTCAAGACATATACCATCCATCAAACCAAAATATTTCTCTTCTCCTTTCTGCCCATACTTTACAAAAATTATATCAATATACCTTATTGGATGACCTGTTGCATGACTAAATTTTCGTCCTTGAATAACAGTTTTGAGATATTGTTTTTCGTTTTCAATTAGCTCTAATCTTTTAAAAATTCTAGTTATAACTCTGTCTGGTTTCATAACAGGCAATCCAATATCCATCATAAAGTGATAAACAGTGATACCACCTAAAAAAGCGAACTTATATTCAATTTCTTCTTTAAATAGCATAAGATTTTCAAAGGAATCACAGGGTTCAAATGACTTTACATAACGATCAAATGAACCATGTTCAGACACAATTTCTTTGAATATTTTTGCATTCTTAATACATGCTTTAATTTTTTTAGGATTTCGTATCATTCTTGGATTAGATAAAATCTGGTGTATTTCCGTTTCACCATAATTGGCAACAGTTAACCATTTTACTAAAATACTCATCATCTGATAGACTTTGATTTTCGTAGTTTTTAAATTCGCCAAAATGAGAATCAAACAGTTCCGTTGAAAGGCTGCTTTCCTCACGTAACGTAGTTTCTATTTGATTGAATATCTCTCTATATTTTTGCATTTTTCCCAATGGTCTTATTTCCTTGTCTCTAACAAAAGAAGCGGTATACTCTATTACAGCAAGTATATCTTCCTTTTCTATTCCATACTCTCTTTCAATTTCCTCGTAATTCATACCACCTATCAAAGCCCCCAAGACTTCATCTACCGTTATTCTCGTTCCCTTAATAATCGGTTTTCCATGTCTTATTCTATCATCAATGACTATCCTTGCTTTAACTTTCTCTTCCATCTTCCTCACTTTAATATAATTTGGTTTTTGTTATTAAAAACATCCCCTCACATATTTCAACTTGCAGGCTTCTCATCAACATAGAAACTTAAAACTTAAAACTTCACACCCACCCCTTCATATATCACCGCCGCAATGTCATTACGTGTCGCTCTTCTCACCACTCCTTTTATCGGATTCCTCACGTTTCGCAAACCTTTCAATTCCGCACTATATATCCGCTCCACACCATCCACTATCTCTTCTATTAATCTTCTCGCATCCTCTTCCTCCGCTTCCTCTCCTTCTCCTTCTCCCCTTTCTCCGCCTCCTTCCTCATCCACCTCTCCGCCATAAACTTTATGTAAATCGAACGCTAATTCCTTCAGCAGAATATTCTCAATCACGCTTCTCTCTTTCCCCTTTGCTATCCCGGATTGCTTATGCCCTTTTGCACGGAAATAAACCAGCCGTGGACATATCGTGTATTGCGTTAAATCGGAAACTTTAACTTTTATGGTGGTTTTGTGTTCCTGTTTATGTTGCATCACCCACACCAAATAGTTTAAATATATCATATTTTATTTTAATGCTATAACATGATAGGAGGAAATAAAGAGAAATGTTTGAGGCTAAGATAGATGCAGGCGTGTTGAGAGAATGCATAGAGTCGATTACTGCAGTAACGGATGAGGGCAAGTTAAAAATAGCGGAGGATTGTTTACAACTCCGGGCGGTTGACCCTGCGAATGTGGCAATGATTTCTTTCGAGTTGCAAAGCGATGCTTTTGACGATTTTCGGTTTGCGGCGACGGAGAAGGAAGCGGAATCCGGTGCTGAAGACACGAGTGAGTCAAAGACAGAGACAGAAATAGGCATGGATTTCGTGAAGTTGCTTGGAATCCTCGGAATAGGAGGAAGGGAAGAGGTTGAGTTGGAACTGGACGAGCACGCTCAAAAATTGTTTACAAGGATGGGCAGTCTCGCCTATACTGTTTCGCTGCTTGACCCCTCTTCGCTTAGAAAGGAGCCGAAGGTCCCGGAGCTTGAGTTTCCCGTGCAGGTAACCATCGAAACGGAAGAGTTCAGAAGAACCATACGCGCTGCGGAGAAGATAGGCGACCACGTAGTGCTTGGTGTGGATGGAGAAGTGTTCTATATGGAGACCGAGGGGGAGATGGATAAACTGAGGCTAAGTTTGAGAAAGGAGCAATTAATACATCTGACACCGGGAACGCTTCATTCTTTATACTCGCTGGACTACATCTCGGCAATGAGCAAGGGTATGAGCCATGCGGAGAACATAACGCTCAACCTTGGTAAGGATTATCCGCTGCAAATAGAATTTGAAGTGGCAGATGGCAAGGGAAAAGTCAGTTATTTGCTCGCACCACGAATAGAGTCGGAATAAAGGCGGCGGCAGCAGCGGCTCGTCTTGAAACGATGGAGGAAGTAGTAAAAGAAGAGACTCGTATATGCCTTTATCCTTTCCTATCGGCGGCATCGAAACATGTAGAAGAGTCTGGAGTAACGCTGGAGGATTTGATAAGTTCCGCTGTTTTTGAACGTGCAAGGTTGAGAGGTAAAGAGAGGATAATAGAAGCGATAAAGGGTGGAGCGGTCCGAAAGCCGGCTATAATTAGCAATGCGCAAGCGGAGATGGAATTATTATCCTATCCCTGTGCTCGTATTCTTGTGTCGTGTATCGGCGATGACTATCTTATCCGTAGATACGCGCTGTCCGAGGCTAAATCGGCACACGAAAAGATATTAGCCAGCACTGGTTCCAGCTCGGATATTATTTACGCGCTGTCCGAAGAATTTGGCATACGAGTGGATTTCCTTCGATTACCGCATGAGCGAGAGCAAGAGCAGGTTCAGATGCCTTTCGTTGATTACTTGCGATTCGCAGCTAATCTTCGCGATAAAAGATGGAAACTGGTGAATCGTGGGTTGGAGAAGGGACGTGTGAAACTAAGAAAGAGCGAATTTGTTCGCATTATCCAGGAAGCGATATATGAAAGGATAAAGAAAGACCTGCCATTAGACGTCCCCGCGGATATATGCGAAGCGATAAGTAGATATACCGTTGATATAAAGAAGGAATTGGAGGAAAAGCGGAAAAAGTTCGGTGACGCCGGTTTTGAGTCGGGTTCCGGCTTCCTCGTGAAAGACCCAAGCTGTTTCCCGCCCTGTATATCTTACATTCTGAGCAACTTAAAAGAAGGTGTAAACGTGCCACACACTGCAAGATTCGCGGTTACTGCTTTTTTGTTGAACATGGGTCTAACTGAGAACGAGATAATAGAAACATACAAGAATTCGCCTGATTTTGACGAAGACCGAACGAGGTATCAGGTGGAGCATATTGCAGGGGATACGGGAAGTGTTCGCTATACTGCACCGTCCTGTGCGACAATGCGCACCTATGGGAACTGTGTTGGAAACGACGAGATTTGTGAAAAAGTTTCTCATCCTCTAAGCTACTACAAATGGAAGTTAAAGTTGGAGATGAAGAGGAAAAAAGAACTGCCGGGTAAATCAAAATCCGGAGAAAAGGACCAATAAACTACGTAATTACAATATCCCCCACCTCTCGCTCATACATGTCTCTCATATAAGCCACAGTGCCCATAATAACCCGGTTTATCGCATAGATGAAAGCTGCGGCATACAGAATGCACGCGAGGAAGAACAAAGATAGTATATGCCTCCTTTCGCTTCTTAGTTTAATTAAATCCTCTTTTGTATTCCCGGCCATAAGCAGCTCGCCTGCAACCTTATACTTCTTTAACGCATCCTCCATGTATCTCTCCGCTGAGCCATAGCGCGCAGAAAAAGTATCGTATTTATAAGGATTCAAAAGGAGGTGTGTGTCCCCGATTCTAATTCTAATAAGGTCATTCTCCTTGCTATTTGATATGTTATTTTCCGCTTTAATCCGCAGGTCTGTCGCATCACTTACCAATTCATCATGCTTGTCCATCATCCGGGATTCCTCATACGTGCATTCCAATCTCTTCTCCTTATCGTTTAGCAGCCCGGGACCATATATAGTAGCGGCGTATTGATATGAAAGAGCGGATTCGAGCACGTTTTCTTCCTCTTTTAACCCGTTTATGTCCTCCAGTGCTATTGCGTGCTCTACTGCTTTCTTTATGTCCCATCCACGATTTTCAAGCATTTTCGCCTCGTCCATCAACACCTCCTCCGTTGTCTTATCCGCACCTGCGGAAATATCCTTTGCATACCCGGATATATCCCAATTGTTCAGTTCAGAATTCGACTCTATCGTGGATGTAGATACCGAGGCAGTCCATAAGCTCTCCACTGCTTTTCCATAGTTTTTCGCTTCACTGGATATAATACCATCATTCAGCGATGATAGTAGCGAGAGAGTTCCTTTCATCAGGATAGGTATTTTTTTCCAGTCCTCTGCACCTATTTCGCTTCGCTCTACCGCTTCCAGCATCTCTACGCCGTTTGATATGATAACTTCTGACGATGGATAATTGTTATACAGCGGGGTTCCCCGGAATGCGTTGAACCCTTCTATCATCTTTGTAATGTTTAGTGGAATAATATTAGCCTTTACTTCCATTCGCTTTGCGCTTATCTCCGAAGCACTTATAGCATACTTCCACGAATAGTCCTTGGGCACTGCCTCCAATCCCGGTTCTATCCTGAGCGTGATGGTCCTTGATTTACCTGGAGGTATTTTCACGAAATCCAACTCTTCTTTTAGCCAGTTCCCGTATTCACCACTTTTTGAAAGCCGTAAGTTCCGCACCGGCTTGTAAAGATAGAACTCTGTTAATGTTAGATTCACGCTTTTCTTTTCATATCCTTTCTCTTTCAGCTCTATGGACCCGAAATCAATGGAAGAGGGGGATATGGTGAAATCTACCGGCCATATTATACTTATGGTTATGTCCACATACCCCTGCTCCGCATCTCCTGCATCTACAAACAATTTTCCATGATATGTTCCTTCTGGTGCATTGTATGGTGCAACAATATGAAGTCTAATGTTTTCACTGCTCTTTCCAGAAACCGATCCCGAAGGATTATCTATCTTAATCGTTATTCCGCTGGGGTATTCTGTGAACCTGCTATTGAAATACATTGTCTCGTCACCTTCATTTCTCACTCGCACGTCTATATATCTATCATATTTCGAAACCGTTCCCTTTGGCTTATCGAATTTTATTTCTAATTCTTCATCGTAAAGCTTGCCAAGCTTCGGCGGCATTAATATGTATGCTTCGATATCTATCGAGCTTTGACTTATCGTGGTATGGCTTGTGATGCTTGATAGGGAAAAAGTCCATGAATATTCGTTATGGTCTGGCGTTCCCGGTGATAGCGTAAATGTGATCTCTCTGGGTGAATTTGCGGGAATCCAGATGGGACTACTTGGACTTACCGTAACCCAACTATTTCCACTTCTCGATATTTGTACATTAACGCCTTTATACCCATATACCTCCCGGAGAGTAATCGTTTCCGAGGGATTATCGGTTCGATGCACCCTTCCAAAATCGATTGAAGAACGATTTAACGTGATCTTTGCATAGTAGATTATCGTTACCGTGACAATGATGCTCTCCTCTTCCCCCACATTTATCGTGAATGGATGCGACCCCTCCGGAGTGGAGGGCGATGCTTCGATTGTAAAACTCACGGAGACTGCGTCTCCGCCATGAAGACTGAATGAATCAGGACTCGGAGTGATATCAATGTTACCGCTAATAGAACCTATATTACCGCTAATCGTGGAATTTGGGTCCGACTTTGTATTCCGAATTGTAAATGTGCGCACTGTTTCATAATGTGCGGTGTCCTTTGGCTGGTCAAATGAGAAGCTTACACCTATCGAAGAAGGGTCTATTACAATATCCGATGCTCCTGCAGTCTGCACACCACAGCTCAAAAGAGCAAAGAGTACAACAGCTCCAATTGCAATCTTAACCAATAAGCTCCGCCCCCAACATCGTATCATCCAATTCCTCACCCCATCTTTTAAAATCCATCCCTATTATAACAGTAAAAAAAGAAAGGATAAGAAGATAAATTGCAATGTTTTTGATTGTCTTCTGCATCAACCCTTTATAAGTATCATTTATTTTAGATTCAATCCCCTTCACATTCTCCAGTTCTCTATCCCCGTGTTTCTCATATATTTTCTTCGCTTCCCCAAACGAATCCCTCGCTTTTATTATCTCCATGAATGCCGCGGCAGTATCAAAGAATCCCGGAGAAGGTTTATCTGCATTTTCACGGTGTGACCATGATGCGGTTATATATTCAGATGCCCTTTCCATATCCCTTTTATACATCCAGTCTAATCTCCGTGATTCAAACTCCATCCTGCTTTTTTCTCTTGGTATACCACCCAGCCCGTATGCACTCGAACTATTACGTGCATGTTCTATCTTCACTTTCGTCTCTTCCTCATTCCTCGCCGCTTCCTCGAAGAATTCACCCTCGTTCCTGTAAAATCGCCTGAGCGCAATCTCTGAGAACATTGGTATTCCATTTCTTTCCGCTATGTCATATCCGCTGAGCGTATTTATAGACGTATTTATCCCCTCTGCGATTTCAAGCGCTTTTATGTGCTCGGAGGGGACAGAACTTTTGCTTAAATCAGCCATCCTTTCAAAATCATCAATAATTCCGAGAAAAATATCCACCCACGCCTTCGTATTCGGGGTTACCGCCCAACCTTCCATACCCTGTAACACCGCCTGCACCTTTGCCTTCGCAAGATATAACTCACCGTAGTCATCAAATAATTCGGGCTTATCCACGGATATTATATCCTCAAGTAGCTCCCTCTTCAGCTCGTCTGACCCCGCCGCAGGTGTGGAAAAAGACAGGGATTGGAATAATAGTAGAGTTATCATTAATATCCTCAATACAACCAAACTTCGTTTTTTCATCAAAAAATATATAGTAGCATGTACAATTAAAAAAATATCTTATCAATAAAATAAGGTGATTTGTATGGAAAAAAAGATAACATCTTTACGCCTGCCCGCGGCGATGAATGAGGAAATTGAGGTTCTGATGGAATCCGGGGAATATGCCTCGAAAAGTGATTTATTGAAAGACGCATTTCGTGTTTTTTTAGAAAATAAGCCTGAAAAGAAAACTTTGATAGGCATAGAGATGTATAGGCGTGGGCGTGTGTCTCTCGCAAGAGCAGCAGAGATTGCTGGCATGGACTTTGAAAGCTTTAAGGAAGTGTTAACAGACCGTGGCATCAGCATCAGGACCGCAAGCCCTACCAAAAAGGAGCTGGAGGAAGAGATCAAATATCTTGGGATGTTATAATATGATATACTTAGATACGGATTTCGCCAGTGTGTTGGCTAAAGCAGAAATAATATGGTTAAGTAAAAAACTATTTTCGGGAAAACATGAGCTAATAATTACGCCAAAAGTTTATGAGGAATTGAGGGTGCCAAAAGAGTATGGATACACTTATCCAGATGAGATTTCTAAGAATATAGATGTGCTAACGGTAGAATCACATGAGCAAAAATTGTATAGTGGAATTGCTTAGCACCAATCCAGCATTGGGCAAGGGTGAACTTGAATCAATTGCAGTCTGTATAAATCGTTCAGCTATTTTTGCGACGCTCGACGAGAAAGCTAAACAATTTGCTAAAAGCCGAGGCATACATGTGTTGCACATACACACCGTTCTGAAGATGCTGTTGAAAAAAGGACTATGTTCTGAAAGCGATATAATGGGCATAGTTAAGAAAATTGAAGAGACGGACAAAAGAATAATCAAACTTGAGCTCATACTTACATAAGAGATTGAAATCGTAAAAGTGTCAAGGAAATTTGGGAAGACGAAGTTATACAAGTTAAATGAGGGAAATGAGGTTGTCAAGAGGTTAATAGAATTAGAGCTCGCTTTAGCAGATATGATTTCCGAAATAATAGCAAAAGAGGAGAAAACGAAAGTAGAAAAAGAAGAGGATTAGACCTTTGTCCGTCTATAAGCTTCAGAAATATTTATAAATGTTTCCTATCTTGATAGAAATAACCTATAAAATTTTTTAACAAGAATAATATGAAACACCTATTCATCGGAATAGGAAACGCAGGTGGAGCAATTCTCGATGCTTTACTGGAATATAAAGAGGTAAGAAGAGCGAAGCCGGTCGTTATCAAGCCCAAGCGTGAAGAAAAGAGCGGTAATGTGGATAAAATAGAAGCGAAGTTTAAAACACAGGGCAAAAGCGTTGATTCCGCTTTTTTATTCGCTGGTCTTAGTGATAGTAATAATATAATGCCCCGCATAGCGGAAATGCTGACCGGGCTAAACAAAAAAATATTTCTCGTTGGTGTTTTGCCTGCGAACAGGAAGGAAAAAAGAGAGGAGATAATAAACGCGTATTATTCGATGGAAAAGCTAAAGGAGCATGTGAACTCATTTATAATCGTTGATAACCAGAGGATAGCGCACCTTCCAAATTTCGAGGATTTTTATCCCGGCTATAATAGGTATATCGCATCCTGCCTCGCAGACGTCCTTACGGGAACATCACGACCTGGTTCGATACCCGGGTCCGAAATGCAATCGTCTATGCTTATGGATGAGGTCGTGAAGTCTTTATCTTTTGACAACGAGCCGGGATACGTGGCATTATCGAGGGCTTCGGAGCTTACGAAAGGATTGTGGGGTTATATTGTCCCTTTTCTGGGGCACAAACCGCTTGACCTTGGAACGCTTCTTCGTGTTTCTTTGGAGAAGCTCAGCGTTTCTGATGCACCGATAGGCAGTGAGAAGAGCGTATCCTTCCTTCAAGTGCCGAAATATTATATTAGAAGTAAGAGTGTGGATAGAGAGCAGATAGAGGAATTCATGCTCTCGCATTCGAAAGAGTGCCATCTGGCTGTATCCACTACAAAGCGAAATATCGTAGCGATAACCAATTTGTTCACCTATAAGTTTGACCAATTGGAAAGATTGCGGGAGATAAGGGGGCTTGCGTATGAAAGGGTATAGGATACTTATTCCATTAGCGCATTTAGCATTAATCGCTCTCGGCATCTTCATTCTTTTCAACACCGGGCATGACGATGCAATAACCTTTATAATCTTCTTCATCCCTGCAACAATAGTAGCGGCGTTCTTAGTGCGATACCTCGTTACGGTAAGGAAGAGAAGCGTAAAGGAGAAGGTGATGGAGCGGGACATCGAGGGAATTGCGAATCGGTATGCAGAACAAATGCGTAGTTTATACGATTTCGAAGATAAATACGCGATAAGCACGAAGGAATTCCGGGCGGATTTGAAGAAGGTAAAGGAGGGTTTATTTGAGCTGGGCTGTGCGGTAAATGGAAGGATAAGAATGGACAGAGCGAAGCTAAGGAAAGTAGTTTTTGCAGATGTTGAATGGGTGATTAAGATGTTCGAGGGCATAAAAGGCAGGCATGGGGTCGTCCTTTATTCACGTGTGATAGATAAATGCAGCGATTATTTGGAAGAGGTAAAAGAGCTTGAAAACGCAGGTTATGAGAATATACGAGGTCAGATAGAGAGTATAGAATCCAAGATGAGAGAGAGCGAAGGTGTTGAGCAGGATTCACTTGAGCTATCCCTGTTGATGAACGAAGTTGGTTCAATCCTGGAAGAAACGCAGAGAACCTGTTTGCGGGATGCAAATAGTTTGGAAGTGGAAGCGAGAGAGAGTGCAAATGCTGACACGTCCAGAATCAGAACCGATATAAAAATTGTCGAGCATAGCATAGAGCATGGGAACTACGAAAACGCATCAAAAGTATTGAAGAGCATGATTGAACGTTTGATTGGGGTGCTAAAGGATGCGTTTGAAAGGTATAAAGAACACGCGCTTGAGTTGACAAACGTAGTAGTTGAAATCTCGGATTTGGAAAAAGAAGAGGATAAAAAAGAGGTGGAAAAGATAAGTAAAAGCATAGAAGCGTGCACGTTGCCTTCACAGATGGGGAGGCTGCGGGCGTGTGGTGATGCGCTCATAATGAAATCCATAGCCGCTCTGGAGAGGATTTATAACAAGATATTCGATATTGAGGGAGAAATAGCGAAGGAGAATCCGACAACGGAACTCTATCCCGTGGAACATTGGGCAAGCGATAAGATGGGCGAGATTGAGGAACTAAAGTCAATGTCAAAATCGGACATCCGGGGATTTATTCACAGATACCGGCTTTTAGCTTCTGATGCTCATTCGAGATGGGTATATGACACCGAGAGGTTAAAGTATATAAAAGCAAAGTAATATATTTAATAAAGTTATTAATATTGATAGTGCATTAAAGGGGAAGAGGTCTCGGACATGGAACCACTGAGTATTGGAATACTGATTGTTATTATGCTGTTAGTTCTAGAGGTAGCGGTGATGCTGGTAAAGTTAAAGGTGGACAAGATGCTTCTTCTTATGTCGGTCATCGGCGTAATATTCGCCGTTATCTCCTTTGCGTTGAATGAAACCCGGGGTAAGATTCCTTTATCGGACTCGGCTTCTTCTATCGTGATATACGTTACAGTGGCAGCGGGGGTCATATTAGGATTATTTAGCGTCGCAGTATGGTTCAGGGGAGAAAAGGAAGCGAGGCGGATTGTTTCTGCGGCAAAAAGTATAGATAGCGCGGTTGCAGG
>JABUBN010000381.1_pt1 | contig 13161 bp, 10 predicted proteins | sample 7240341 | NCBI WGS metagenome assembly JABUBN01 (sample SAMN07256345, study PRJNA390944) | subsurface metagenome | isolation source: Methane hydrate marine sediment | place: Pacific Ocean: Eastern North Pacific, ODP site | reverse complement strand
AACAACGGGTAAGCGGTTAGCTTGTTTAACAATGGAATAAACGCGGTCGAACCGGGTATCGCCGGCAACACTGATGTTGTTCAATCCGATGGTTGAAAGCAAATCTTTTGAACTGCTTGTTTGAACAAATATATAAGTGAAGAATTTTAACAGGTTCCTGAAGAATCCGCCATACCTTTTAAAAAAGATTTGTGTACTTCTGAAATTTGCAGAGATAAGATAAACCGGAATATTCTTATTATTAAGCGTTTGGATAAAATGATACCAAAACTCATATTTGATAAAAACCACAACGGATGGATTGATGAGCTCAATAAACTTTTCTGCATTTCTCTTTGAATCCATTGGCAGATAAAAGATATAATCAGCTCCATCATAATTCTTTCTGATCTCATATCCTGAGGGAGAAAAAAATGTAAGCAATATCTTATATTCAGGATTTTGTTTGCCGAAGGCTTCAATTACAGGACGGCCCTGTTCAAATTCACCGAGTGATGCACAATGAAACCAAGCTATTTTTTCCTGAGGATTAACCTGTTTCAGGATATTAGCAAATAAGTTTTTCCTTCCATTCAACCATAATCGCGCTTTACCGTTAAAAATGGAAGCGATCCGGATGGACATAAGGTAGATCACTAAACCCAGATCGTAAATTAATCGCATTGACACAAAGTTTTTTTGAACCGGATAAAGGTAATTTCAATTATCCTAGCGGCAAAATAAAAGAAAACGAATTAAAATGCTGCAAGGAGAAGCTCAATATCCTTGGATTGTATTCCAAAATGCTTACCAATGAATTCATTGGTAAGAATTCCATTATAAATATAAACACCTCTTCTTAATCCTTTGTCTTCTTTCAATTGCACCTGAATGCCACCTGATCGTCCGATATTCAATAAGATGGGTGAGAATACATTGCTCAATGCAATGGAAGCCGTTCTGGCTACACGGGATGGAATATTGGTTACGGCATAATGTATTACTCCATGCCTGGTGTAAACAGGATTATGGTGATCGGTGGATTGTGATGTCTCAACACAACCTCCCTGATCGATACTAATGTCAACGATGACCGAGCCTTTTTTCATCAATTTAACCATATCTTCGGTAATATAAAACCATGGGCGTTTACTAACTAAATGAACTGCCCCTATCACCACATCGGCCGAACGAAGTGCTTTTTCCAGAACTTTAGGATGAAAAATGGAAGTATATAGCCGCTGACCGACAAAATATTGCAATCGCCTGAGTTTATGAATTGAGTTGTCAAACACCTTTACCATTGCCCCTAATCCCAGCGATGCCCTGGCGGCATATTCAGCCGCTGTACCTGCTCCAAGAATAATTACCTCCGCAGGTGTTATTCCGGTGATCCCACCCAACATAACCCCTTTCCCTTTGTGAACATTGCTCAGGTATTCAGATGCAATTAAAATCGAAGTAATCCCGGCTATTTCACTCATTGAACGAACAACCGGGTAGCAATCAAACTTGTCTTTCAGATTCTCGAAAGCAATGGCTGTAACCTTTTTTTGCATTATTTTACGGATAAACGCTTCCGACTGTTTGGTAATATGAAGAGAAGAAATGATTACCTGGTTGCCTTTCAATAGCTCAATTTCTTCCAAAGACAAGGGCGCTACTTTTAAGACGATATCAGAACGGAAAACTTCCTTTTTATTATCCACAATAAAACCACCGTACTCGCTATAATCCGTATCTACATAACTTGCTTCATTTCCTGCATTGGTTTCTATAATCACATCATGCCCATTGTCAACCAGTAATCCAACGGCTTCCGGCGTTAGCGGGACCCTGTATTCATCATTCCTTGATTCGCGTGGAATGCCAATGATTAATTTTTTTTGCTTTTTCCCAATTTCCAGCATTTCTTCCTGTGGCAGGAGACTGCTTTTACCAAGGGATAATCCGGAGGAACTATTTTGATCTCTCATGAAAGTACTCTTTAACCTATCAATTAAAAAAAGTTTCTAATTTACCTAAATAATACCCAAATTCCCAATAACCCAATTGGGATTTTATTTTTGGAATTTATTTAGAAATCAGATCAATTAGGTTAATTATATGTATCGGAATTTCAAAATTATTCATTGATATACACCGAGTTATATCATTTTATTAATCATTCTCGTATTAAAGGCTAAGGCTCATCCTGTGAAATAGTGACGAAGTCACTGCTACAGAGTAGCATTTCACAGGGCAGGCATCTCTGAAAAATCTTTGTATGCCATCTTTTATTATTTATGCCCTAAACTTCTAAAACCTCTTGACTCCCTTAGCCTCAGCCTTAGCCTTAGCCTTTGAAGCATTGAATTTACTCACTTCGTACATGAGATCGCTATCGCTAAGTTCAAAATTAGAATATTATTTATATTTATTGAATTTTTAATTAATTTGCGAAGCTATGTTCTTATTACCATATTATTTAAAAAACGCTCTACTAGTTTATTTCCAATATTCTTCTGCCATTATCGGCAACATCAATTTTAACCTGAACTATCTTTTCAGGTAAAATTTTCCCGATTTTTTCAGGCCATTCAACAAAACAATAATTGTCACTATAAAAATAGTCTTCATATCCCAGATCAAAGACTTCATCAAGGTGCTTAACCCGGTAAAAATCAAAATGATATATGATTTTGTTATCTTTAGTATGATATTCATTAATGATTGAAAATGAAGGACTGGTTACATTATCAATCACTTTTAATTCTTTACAAAGGGCTTGTATAAAGGTTGTTTTTCCTGATCCCAGATCACCATAAAAAACAAAGAATTTATTCCCTTCCTGGAAATTCAGAAAATCCTTTGCCGCTTGTTTCAGGAATTTCTTTGATTGTATTTCAATTTGCTTCATCACCTTACTTTTTTCATCAGGAAAGAGGAGTTAATGTGATAAATGGAACAAGCATTTCCTGCATGGATATACCGCCATGTTGAAATGTATTCCGGTAATAGTTTACGTAATAGTTATAGTTTTTGGGATAAGCGAAAAAATCATTATTCAGGGCGAAAATATATTTTGAACTCACCGTTATTTTGGGCAGATGGAATTTTGATGGTTCTGTCATTTCAAAAATTTCATCCCTGTTATAATTTAAATCTTTACCTAATTTATAACGTAAATTTGTTGATGTTGTCCTGTCGCCAACCACTTTAACCGGATTGTGAACCCTTATCGATCCATGGTCGGTGGTTATAATTAATTTTAAATCGTGATTTGCCAATTCCCTGATCAATTCCAACAAGGTGGAATGGCGGAACCATGAAAGGGTAAGTGATCGGTAGGCCGCTTCATCATTGGCGAGTTCACGGATAATCTCCATTTCGGTCCGCGCGTGTGACAGTATATCAACGAAGTTGTAAACAACCACCAATAGTTGATTATTAAAACGATTTCCAATGGTTTCAATTAATTTTTTTCCCTGTGATAATTTATTAATCTTTTCATAGAACAGACTATACTTTTTCCCCAGCCTTTTCATTTGCCGGATTAACAATTCCTCTTCATACAGGTTTTTACCCTTTTCCTCATCCTCATCTATCCACAGATCCGGATATATCCTGCCAATTTCAAGTGGCATTAAGCCGGAAAAAATAGCATTCCTTGCATATTGTGTAACTGTAGGCAGAATACTGCAGTATATTTCTTCCTTTTCTATTCGAAAATATTCCTGAATATCGTTAAAGATTATTTTCCACTGATCAAACCGGAGATTATCCATCAAAATTAAGAAAACCTTATTCCCTTCTTCAAGAATTGGGAAAACCCTTTGACAAAAAATATTCGGTGATATTAAAGGTTTATCTTCATTGTTTTCATCGAACCAGCAAAAGTAATTTGATTTAATAAACCTGGAAAATTCATGATTTGCTTCAGTTAATTGAAAATAATAAATTTCAGCCATTCCACGATCGTCCGATTTATCGAGTTCCAATTCCCAATAAACCAACTTCCGGTATACCTCAACCCAATCGTTGAAGGTACGAGTCTCCTTTATAAGCATACTAATATTAGCAAACTCTGCCTGATATGCCATAGCTGTTTTCTCGGTAATTAATCTTTTAAAATCGATATTTTTCTTAATGGATAGCAGAATCTGGTTTGGTTTAACCGGTTTTATAAGGTAATCGTCTATATTGGCCCCTATGGCTTCGTCCATGATATCTTCTTCCTCACTTTTGGTAATCATTACAACAGGAGTTCCGGGTGTTATGGTTTTTATTGTGGATAAGGTTTCCAGGCCACTAAGCCCTGGCATATGCTCGTCAAGGAAAATAATATCAAACGCATCGGTTTTAACTAAACGAATTGCATCATCTCCGTTATTAGCAGTAACTACCTCATAACCTTTTTCCTCCAAAAATAAAATATGAGATCTGAGAACATCAATCTCATCATCTGTCCATAAGATCCTTATTTTCCTCATACCAGGAAATTAATTAATGTTAGTTCGCAATAAGTTTAAATAGCAACTATACAGTTATTTATTCATTTTATATTATAACAAATATGGAATAATGGAATAATAAATTACAAATATCTATTACCAAAATTCCAAACAAGTTTCGGTCATTAGAATTTGGCATTTGGGATTTACATGCCACGTGAAATATGCTTCGTTTTTAAAAATTTCACAGGGACTGCAGCATGGAACCCTAAGGGTCATAAGTTCGAATATTTCATTATCTCGCCATCGGCATCCATATGGTACAATATTCCAGCATTATTCTCCGCCAGCTGGCGGATCATGAGATCGATCGCTTTGCTCTCTAAGTTCCAACATTTCGATATTCTGCCATTAACAATCCAATGGCAAAAGTTACACAAAGATAAACACAATGAAGTGATTCTTTTATCTAAGATACTGCTTTTTGAAAAATTTGAGGTATTTGCTTGCGGATTTATCCTCGTGAAGGGTTTTTAAATTTTTATCTGAAATGACAAAAAAATCGTAAACGGCGTTTGATAACCCGGACAGGATTTCCGGTTCTGATTTGATTTTTGAGTAATAGTCCATAGCAGCTTTTTCATCAACGAATTGTTTAACGGTAATAATCCGGTGATCGTCGTCCAGCATTTCACCTTCCGTAATAAAATCCTCCGAAGTATAAAAATCGATATTAAAACTGATAATAAAGAATAATAATTGATTCATATCCACTTTGTCTTTTTCAACCACCAGGGCAAAATAATGAGACGTACTATCCTCAAATGAATAAATCTCCCGGGCCTGAATCTCTTCTTCTTCTTCTATTAATACCGGATGCGATTGATTTAAATACGCGATAATCTCCTTTGCCATGTTAATCACCTCACTTCCCGGATAAGTTACGATAATTTCATTAAGAGCATTTTTAAAAGCCCTGATGTCACTGGTTCTTCCTACCGACAAGGCTTTTAAAAGCATAAATTTGGGTAACAGTTCATGCTCTTTGAAATTAGCAGTCGCGTAATCGTAATTGTCAATTACTTCAACATATAATCCATTCTTATATTTGGTATAGGTATTTTCATAAAAAGATTTTATTTTGTCTTCCTGTTCCTTAATTTTTGAATAATAGTCAGGATCGGATAATCGCCTGGCGAATTCACTTTCAGAGAATTCGGATATAATCAGATTCTTGTAATGGATAGCCTTTTGTTCGTCTGATATGGCTTGGTTCAATTCATAAAGATGATAGTAAGATGAAAGCAGGTAATCACTTTCGGGGTATCGTTCATTTAATTCTTCAAATGCTTTTATAGCGCGTTCATAATTCTTTAACTGGTTTTGATAGACCCGTCCCATATTGTATAAACCAAAAGCAATCCTTTGATGTGAAACTTGTATCATCGAATCATTTCGTGGTATATTTTTCAAGTAATAATCACGTGATTTCGTATTTATCTCCTTTCCCTGACCATTACTCGTATCCTGTTCTTCCAAAATTTCTTCATCAGGTATCTGCAATAAACTAGCCATCTCTTTGTTTTTTCTTCTCCAATTATCCTCTAATTTACGATTCCCCCATTTCCGTTTAAACTCATTCCGTCCAAAACCAAGCGTAGAGGTATTATAAAAATACCATCCTCCTCCGGTTTGAATATTGTCCCCTAACCTCCTTTCATTTTGATAATATTGCATGGTGTTGTATTGCTGATCGAGTTGTTTTTCCCTTTCCAATCGTTCTTCCTCGTTTATTTTTTTTATAATTCCGTCCACCAAGGCCAGCAATTCACCATTTTCCATTTTAGACAACCTTTGCAAACTATCTTCCAACTCTACTGTATTTATATGTTTCACCAAATCATTAAGGTTTTTCGATTTAGCTTCAATTATATCATAATCAGGATAATCATTTGTAAGCATCGAAACTGTACTATCATAATATGCCTGAGCCAATGGATATTCTGATTTTTTAAAGTAAATATCGGCAAGGGTCAAAAAAGAGATCCCTTTTTGAACGTTGTTTGAAATACTTGAACTGGCAGATTTTTTTAGATAATCAACAGCTGTACCGATATCTTCCTGTTTGATGTAAATTTGTCCTAATGCATAATATATCTGGTCATGATAATCGACATTCTTTTCATCCTTCAGCATTTTTTGTAATTCCTTTTTAATCTCCTCAACATTGCCACTAGATATATCAAACGAACCCGCACGGTTTATTTTTGCATTGAATGTCATTTCATAAGGTGGATTCATTTTTATAACATCTCCATAATATTTGTAGGCATCATCAAAATTCTCAACTTTCTCTTGGAGTTGCGCTAAAATAAAGGCAAATCTGTAATGAAGTTTTTTCTGTGAAACATTTTCAACTGCAGTGGTCAGTTTCGGAATGGCTCGTACATAATCACTCTGTTTCAAATAAAAATCAGCATATGTAGAAGACAAATCAACAAGGATTTTCTTTGAAAAATTGTCTTCATTTTCAAGCATATCAAGAATTTCCTGCGCATCTCTATATTTCTTCATTTCGTTGAAAGCTCTTGCCAGCCAAACATAAGCTTCATATTTTACATCCTCATCCAGAGCTTCTTTTAGAATAAACTTGAATGTATTAACAGCTATTATGAAATCATGCTTGTAAAATTGAGCCTTGCCCATTAATAAATAGCTGTCATCAACCCATTTGTTATATTCGGATTGATTATAAAATTCTTTCTCTCTTTCTGTTAACTCTCCTTTTTTTCTTTCCGGTTTGGCAGTAATTGAGTGGAGGGTTATCACTTTTGAGGCTTTTTGGATAGCCCGGTCCATCTCGGATGAAATTTGTTTGGCAATATTTTCGTCTGTGTACCTGAAGATGGGCAAAATTTTGGTATAGTCATCGGTAAAGGCTCTCTCAGCCTTTCTAACCCCCTTTTTGAAACTCTCCTTTCCATTAAAATATATATTATAATGAGACGTGAGGTTATGATAAGCCCTGCTCACGCTGGTATTCTTTTCTACCGAACAACCAGTAAAGCTGATAACAAGCGCTAAACAGAAGAAACCATATTGAATTTTCCTGAAGCTCAAGCCAGTAAAATTATCTAAAGCATTAACTGGGAAATTAATAACATATTTTGTAGAAAAGTATATTTTTTCATTTGATTTAGGTCTACCTGCCCATTTTACCGACAAAAAAAAGGGCTTTAGAGCCCTCCCTAACCTGAAAGATTAACTTTCAAATATCTATTCATCCACTGACACCACTTCTTTAATTTCAGGCACTTCTTTTATCAAAGCTTGTTCCACACCCGATTTAAGCGTTTGATAGCTAAAGGGGCATCCTTGACATGCACCCGTTAGTTTCACCTTCACCACAAAATCATCCGTAATATCTATCAACGATATATCACCTCCATCGGCTTGCAAATAGGGACGCACCTGATTTAATGCGGAATTGATTTTGTCGAATAATTTATTTTTTTTCGTCGTTTCCATAATGTTTTGTTTTAAAATTATTTAACGTAGTGTTTTATTTCAACTTTTTTTGTAGGTGGTTTTAATTTATTTCTGGCGTCTAACTGTACAATAACCTTTTTTCCCAATTCCAGAAAGGCTTTCCCAACAATGGATCCTTCATCCAAAGCAGATGGGATACCGTTATCTCCACCTTCACAAATGCTCTGTACAATGGGTATCTGACCAAGTAATGGTACATTATATTCTTTTGCAAGAGTTTCGCAACCTTCTTTCCCGAAAATATAGTATCTATTATCCGGTAATTCAGCGGGAGTAAACCATGACATGTTTTCCACTAGTCCCAGAATGGGCACATTAATTTTATCTCCCGTAAACATAGTTATGCCCTTAATAGCATCAGCCAGTGCGATTTCTTGTGGTGTGCTTACAATAATTGCACCTGTGACAGGCACTTCCTGTACGAGGGTTAAATGGATATCGCTCGTTCCCGGAGGCAGGTCAACCAGTAAATAGTCCAGCTCTCCCCAATCGGCTTGATTTATTAGTTGCTTCAGGGCGCTGGTTGCCATTGGTCCACGCCATACCAGCGCATCATCAGGATTAATAAAAAATCCGATTGAAAGAAGTTTAACATTATATTTTTCGACTGGAATAATTATATCAACTCCCTTTATGGGGTGAACTTTCGGACGGATATTTACCACATCAAACATTCTGGGAATAGAAGGCCCAAAAATATCAGCATCGATCAGTCCCACCTTGTGATTCATCTTTGCAAGAGATACAGCCAGGTTGACAGCAATAGTGGATTTCCCAACACCTCCCTTTCCCGATGCTATAGCAACAATATTCTTTACCCCTGGTAAAATCTCTTTTTTCTCCTGTGGTGCTTTACCTCTGATAACCGTATTTATGCTAACACCGGCTTTTTTGTCAACATAAGTTGATATGGCTTTAATGCAGGTCTTTTTTATAGAATTAACAAAAGGATCTTGCGACTTTAAAAACACCAGTGAAAAGCTGATTTCATTTCCCTTTATCTTTAAATCTTCAATCATCTTTAATGAAACAATATCCTCGCTTTTTTCAGGATGTTTTACTCTTCGGAGGGCATTTAATATTTGTGCTTCAGAATAAGCCATCATCTAAACCAATTCTTTATGTTTAGTTAATTTAAATTAAAGGTGCAAATATAAATATTTTATTTGTTTCATGTAAAATACGGTGGGTTATTATAAAGTTTAAAGATAAAAGGAAAAAGATAAAAGTGTTTCACACAGCAAGCTTTGTACAAAGTAAAAATAACTCAAGTGAATCTATCATCAAATTGTTAAATTGTTAAATTGTTAAATTGTTAAATTGTTATATTGTTAAATTGTTATATTGTTATATTGTTGCCTGTCCCTTTGAGAAATTGCTGAAATGTTTATAGTTTTTAGATATTACTTTGAGTTAAATGGCAGATACGTTAAATTCCTCTCTGTGGGATGGCCTGCCCTGTGAAATAAAGGCGAAGCCTTTACTGCGAAGCAGTATTTCACAGGGCAAGTGGGCGAGCGAGAGGGGAGTGCGAGGGATAGTGCGGCTGTAAGAGGTGTGTCAGTTGAATCATCAAAATAATTTCGCAAATGATTTTAATTGTTAATTTATTTAGAGCCTGACAACCAAGCGGTTAGCATCTTAATTCTTTACCCGGATCCCAAAAATGCTGTTCAAAATTCATTATCAAATCATTCTCAATTCGGACACCTTCATTTTCAAGCAATTGTCTCATTGTGTCGGTATTACCGAAGTGATGTTTTCCGGTTAACAAGCCTTTTCTGTTAACGACCCTGTGAGCGGGTATAAATGATTCAAAATAATTGGAATTATTCAGGGCCCATCCAACAACGCGGGCTGATTGCCCTGTACCCAGATATCTCGCTATAGCGCCATATGTTGTTACTTTTCCGGAAGGTATTAACAGGGTAACCTTAAATACTTCTTCAAAGAATCCGTTTTCTTTCATCTTGTTCTAAAATGAGATTTTTTTTTGCCGGTTTAAAACTCAAATAATATATTTTCTCCCCTTGTGATAAAAATTGTTTTTCATAATGGGTTTTTATGGATAAATCATTGGTTACCTCATCCGCATTATATAAATCTTCAGATGATTTAACGATTTCGAGTTGATTTTTCTTTATCAGATTAAGTGTATAGTGATACAAAACAGCATTATCCGTTTTCAAATGAATTATTCCCCCGGTTTTAAGAAATTGGTTATAGGAGTTCAAAAACCGCGGGGAGGTTAGTCTTTTTTTATTCCGCCGTTTTTTTAACTGCGGATCAGGAAAAGTAAGCCATATTTCACTAATTTCATCTGTACCAAAGAAGGAATTGATTAATTCGATCCGTGTTCGGAGAAAAGCGACATTTTTCAAATGCTCATCCATAGCATCTTTTGCACCACGCCACATTCTGGCCCCTTTTATGTCAACCCCGATAAAACTCTTTTGTGGATTTTTTCTGGCAAGGGCAATGGTATATTCACCTTTTCCACAACCAAGCTCAAGAATAACCGGATTCATATTGCCAAAAAACTCATTAGCCCATTTCCCTTTCAGATAGTAATCTTTTTTATAAACTTCCTCGAACCCTGGTTGAACAACATGTTCGAAAGTTTCCATTTCAACCCAACGTTTAAGTTTTTTTCCACCCACCTCTATTTAAGACTATTAAATGTTTGTGTTGAAAGTATCGTAAATTTCAATATAAAGCACCAAAAATCAATTTACAAATAACAATTAAATTCTAAATGTCAATACTCAATCCTGAAATTTCGGGATAGTTTGGCTATTTGATTTTATTTTGTTTTTTCAATTCGTAAACCTATATCATAAACATACGATAGTTCTTCTGTTCGCATTGCTTGTTCGAACGTAAAAGAATATTTGCCAGGGTAAGGAAATCTCACATTTTTTTTATACGGGATCTGAATATCATAAATATCGCCTATACCACCGCCAAACCATTTTCCCTTTTCATTCGCCAAAATGCAGTTAACGGTATCACGCACCCATTCACCTGTTGGAGAATAAGTATTAATAAAAAGAAAGAGGTTGCGATAAGAATAATCGTCTCCATTTCGAATATTAACATATAGGTTAAAAGAACTAACCGTATCTGTAATATTTACCTGAAATTGCAAAAGATTATTCCGGTTCCATTTATGTTCCGGAATTAGAATATTCTCCTCATATACCCTGTCGGGGTCACAGGATAGCATAGAAAAAAAAAGGAGAAATGCTAAAACTTGTAAGACGGCTATAAAATGCTTCATCAGGATATAAAAATTATGTTTCCGCCAGTGGTCGGACAGGTTCTGCCAGTCACGAAAAATGTAAATCTATGATTTGCTAAATTGTTACCTGTCCCTTCGGGAAATGGTTACATTGCTTTAAGGATAAATTAACAATTTAACAATTTAACAATTTAACAATTTATCATTTCTTTCTTTTTTTCTTTCTTTTTTTCATTTTCTTGTATTTTTCCTGAAACCGGGTAACACTTTCTTGTCCAACTACATCTTCAAAATCAGGAGGTTGTTCTCCTACAAGCATTCGTTTATCAATTAAGGATGCTATTTTCAATCCTTTCTTATTAAAATCCTGAATTTGAGTTACCCGTTCGACCGGAACCGGTGTAAGATTGACTGTTGATTCCCGGTCAAATGAATACCACATAATCCTACGGAAAATATCTGTTTTCTGATGATAAACAAGCCCATCTTTAGTTTCCAGCGGAATGGACTTATCAGGGTAGTCTTTTTGTGCATCGAGATAACAATCCAACTCATAATTCAGACAGCATTTCAATTTTCCGCATTGTCCTGCCAGTTTTTGCGGATTAGGGGAAAGCTCCTGATACCGGGCGGCACTGGTTGTAACGGATACAAAATTTGTAATCCATGTTGCGCAACATAGTTCTCTTCCGCACGGTCCAATTCCTCCTATCCGGCCAGCCTCCTGCCGTGCCCCAATTTGCCGCATCTCAATACGTACTTTAAACTCTTCAGCCAAAACTTTTATCAATTCCCTGAAATCAACCCGCTCATCGGCTATATAGTAGAAGATAGCCTTTGTTTTGTCTCCCTGATACTCAACATCGCCGATTTTCATATTCAGACTCAGATCACCCGCAATTTTTCTGGCTTTGAGCATGGAGGAATCTTCCAGGCTTATTGCTTCCTCCCATTTTTCAATATCAACCTGTTTTGCCTTGCGATAAACCTTCTTAAAATCATCATCCCCAGGAGAAATCTTGCTTTTTTTCATTTTGATAAGAACTATATCTCCTTTCAAGGAGACAATACCAATATCATGTCCCGGGGAAGCCTCAACAGCAACAATATCACCTCTCTGAAGCCTGATAGAGTTGACATTTTGATAGAATCCTTTTCTCGTGTTTTTAAATCTTATTTCAACAAGATTACCAGATAAACTTGTTGAAGGAAGATCACCAAGCCAATCAAATGTATTTAACTTAAACCAGCTACCCGTATATTCGGAGGATGGTATGGCAGTATTAGATGAACAAATCCTGCAATTTTTCTCCTGTTCACTCATTTTATCTAATCTTAAAATAAACCCTGTATTGTCTCATGGTGAGATTATATTAACTCAATTGAACAAAATTAATGAAAATTAAGTTTTGATCAATTTTATTATTTTCAATGTCAGGTCAAGAAATACAATTTTGCTATTCGCGTTTGAAACGATATGAAAATGGGCACGATTGAATTCTTCCGCAATTTCATAAATATTCTTCTCGTGAATAAACGGATAAAACTTTTTCGAAAATTCAGCCTCTTTGCCTGATAATTGAATATTTTTTTCATTTTGTCCTTTAGCCAGGTTTAACATAAAATTTTCTCTTATCATTCGCAACGCATAAGCCAATAGGGATTTTTGTTTTTCCCTGCCTTTTATCGAAACCTCATCCACCCATTTGATAATTTCAATGACTTTCCCGGCATAACACAATCTCATGATTTGTGTAAACATCCGGAAATTATCCAGGTTATTCTTTTCTTCTGATAACAAATCAACAGCTTGCAGGTAATTTCCGTCAGCAAGTTGAACGGTTTTTTTCAACTCGTCATTGCTTATCAGAAACCGCCCCTTTAGGGTATTAAACAAACTGTTTTTATCAATTTTCGGGATTTTGTTAATAACGGTTCTTGAGAGGATGGTCGGCAATA
>JABUBN010000380.1_pt1 | contig 13167 bp, 15 predicted proteins | sample 7240341 | NCBI WGS metagenome assembly JABUBN01 (sample SAMN07256345, study PRJNA390944) | subsurface metagenome | isolation source: Methane hydrate marine sediment | place: Pacific Ocean: Eastern North Pacific, ODP site | reverse complement strand
TTTATATCTGTGCGAAGAAGCCCTAAACGTGGAAGACCCCCTTCCCCTCCGTTGCGCTATTATTCTCTTCCCCATTTTTTGTCCCTATCTATAATATTCCAAGTGACGTGGCTATCTCTTTCGCCTTATCTCCTTCTTCCAATTCTATTATTGCTTTCTTCTCTCCTTTAAATGTTATCATTGTCCTTACGCTTCTCACCGACGTCTCAAACACTCTTTCTACCTCCTCCGCTATCTCTTTCTTATTCGCACGCATATCCACGATAAACTGGAGTTTGTTTTCCGCATCTATCATCAGCGTTGCTTTTTCACTTGGCACGATATGCTTCAGTTTCATCTCCATTTCTTTTCTCATCACTCCATCGTAGCAAGCTTTGATATAGAAGATTCTGTCCAGATGGTCAGCCTGCCAGGATGCGTTCCCGGTGCGAGCAATTCTGCATTCAACTCCTCCACATAAGATACATCCACACCGGGTAAGTTTCCCGCTCCCTTTTTTATTTTTTTATCCCTCGATGGTGATTCCAACTCAACCCTAACGGAAATGTCATCAACCTTCGTTTTTACCTTTTTATCCTCCGGCGTTTCCTCTTCCTGCCCTTACTTTCCGTTCCTTCGCACGGAGCACGTCATCCAACACACTTATGCTCTTTAAAAATTCCTCTATCTCCGCGGTTTTTTCCAGGCTTGCAAGTGAATCCTCCACTACTATCGGTAGCTCCACCGCATCGCCGAACTTATGTCCTCGACTTCTTACGAGGTCGGTGTCTATGGTAGCAGCGATAGCAGACCTTATCGCCTTCCTCCTTTCCTTCTTGTTTATTTTCCGCGCCAATACTTTCACCATTTTTGGCGGATGTGCTCTTCTTCCTCCGACTGTTTGTGGAGCCCGTGCTGCTCTTCTGCCTGACTTTATACGAGGCACTCTTGCGAGTCCCCTGCCAGTGCCCCAGCTCTCTGCCGACGTATTTCTTCCCGACAATGGATTTGGACCTTTTGGCTGTAGCCGGTGTGATTGCATTGCGAGCACCGCTCTCTTTATCAAGTCCGGTCTGTACTCTTCCTTAAATACCGGCGGCAGTGTTACTCCCCTTACAAAGTTCCCTGATAAGTCCAGCACTTTGGTTTCCCTTTCTGCTTCTTCTGCCATCTTTCTCTTTATTATCTTAATGTCCCTGTTGTGATTCCTTGCTTATATAAATAATCTCCGGTAAACTCAATTTGGGATGGGGCCTTATCGAGTGCGAGATTCTTACAAGCCTCTTTTTCGGTCCGGGAACGCTACCTTTCAGCAAAATATAATCGTTTCTCACGATGCCATACTTCAGGAATCCACCCTTTGGCGTTATCTCTTCTCCATTCTCTCCGATCTTCAATACTCGCTTATTATACTCTGTTCGCTGTTGATACCCCGTCTGTCCAAGCTGAGGTATTCTCCATCGGACTCTTCGAGGTGTCCAGGCGCCGATACAACCCACGTGACGGCCTCTTCCTGACCTCCGTGCTTTTGCATTCTGTATCATGACTCCCCACCGCTTCACAGGTCCTTGTGTGCCTTTCCCCCTTGTTACCGCGGTGACGTCTGCAAAATCTACTTCTTTAAATACATCCCCGGCTCTTATTTCCTTCCCTAACACTCCGCGTGCATATTCGAGGTCTTTTTCTATTTCTCCGCTCATCTTTATCTCCATTATTTCGTGCTTCTTCTTTGGCACTCCGCTTACGAGCTCGGGTGATGTAGAAAGTATCATGGTCATGCTCAAATCGTGTTCACGGGCAGTCGAACTTTTGATTATATCCGCTATCGCATTCAGGTCACCACCCTTTTCTGTCTTTGCCTCTGCTCCAGCCCATACTTCCGTTACCGCCCTCTTTCCGTAGTCAGTTGCTTTATAGAGACGAATACCTTCTACCCTCATAGGCGGTGTCTCTATTATCGTAGCGGGAACGGAAATCTCCATCCCCTTTGTCAGGCTGTGGGGGGCATTATCAGTCAGAATAAGATGTGTCATTCCCGCTTTATAGCCTGCAAAACCCTGCATTTTCCTACCTGCGACTATCTCTTCCCTTTTTATCCTGCAAGTCTCACTCCTTGCTCGTTTCCTCGGTGAAAAAGCAAGTGAGCCTCTCCTTGGTCTGTGTCTTTTGGACATTTTATCTTTGTGCTGTTTATAGATGTAGTTAGTTAAAGTTAGGATTACGATTATATATAAATAATAACTCGAAATATTCTTTCCCGCTTGCATATTCATGATATGAATTATGAGATATCGGTTCAAACAAGAACTGAGCGGCTGTCGGGAAATAAGTTGAACAGTTAAGTTTAAAAGACACTGATTAACGCAGATTAACACCGATAAGAAGATTGCTTTTGCGTGAATAAAATTTAGAAAGTTTTAAATAGGGTGATAAGAAGAGGGTTATTTGGTGCGTATGAAAGGGAATAGAAGATTGATTGTGATTTTGGTTTTAGCGACGGTGGTGTTGGGTAGTGTGCAGGTGGTGGGGGCGGAGACGGCGCAGAGTTGGCATCTTTTGAATGCCGATTACGAAGGAACAAAAGCAATTGATGGAACAAACCATCTTGTGGATGTTTATATGAATAAAACTGGTAATACTACCACTTCCCCTTATTCTAAGTACCTTAATTATACTGAAACTATGTGGTGGCATGCCGAATATGCAGCGGAGTGTGATCTAACGTTCGGAACGGGTAATTGGACTGTGTATCTTGACCATGAAAAAATTGATGGAGCTGAAGTTGGCGAGACCATAACTGCTGGTATATATAAAGTAAGAGGGGATGGAACTGCAACACTATTAGTCTTGTGAAGCAAAACAGCTGTAAGCGACAGTACAAATAGTACTATTGAATGCGGTCCTGTTGTTGCTTCACAAGATTTCGATGCAGGCGAGAGATTAGCTCTTAGAATAAACTGGACTTGTACAACCGAGGAACTTATGATTTATTATTACAGAGCAAGCGACAGTAAATTTTCAAACATCGCCTCCCCCTCCACAGACCCCGGCTACCCGGTCCCCGAACTCAGCACGCTAATCCTATTCTCAACCGGTTTACTCGCACTTGCTGGATATGTTGAGTTGAGAAGAAAGAATTTAAAGCTAAGTGGGGGTGACAAATTCAAAAGATGAAGACCATGACACAAAGCAGATCACATAAGATAGTATTAATTGCAGTTCTGGTTATCTTCTTATTTGCAGCCTTTACAACGGTTGCGAGTGCTACAAAAGAAGCAAAATTGGCTGAAATACAAAAAGCAATAAAAGAAAAGGGCGCTAATTGGACCGCAGGCAAAACATCTGTTTCTGTACTTTCTCCAGAAGAGAAGATGCGTTTGTGTGGCTTAGAGTTTGCTCCAAAAGATCAAAAAGCGTTTCAAGCGGCGGTGGAAGAAGGAAAGATAGCGCCTGTGGGGCAACCAAGCTCGCTTGACTGGCGGAACAAAGGGGGAGATTGGACGATTTCAATAAAAGACCAGGGGAGTTGTGGAAGCTGCTGGGCTTTCGGCTCGCTCGCTGCTCTGGAGGCGCAGATAGATATTGCGGCAAATGAACCAACTGTAAATACAGACCTTTCAGAGCAGTATATGTTGTCATGCAGTGAGGGTGATTGTAGTGGATGGGATTTAGACAGTACCATGAATTTCCTGAGAGACAATGGAGCGACAGACGAGGCTTGTTTCTCTTATCAAGCGGACGATACTATTCCCTGTGGGGATGCCTGCCCTTATTGTGAGGGGCGAAAGTGGAATATCACGAGCTGGGGCTGGGTTGATCCAGTGGGAATACCAACAGTAGAGGAGGTAAAAGCGTATTTACAAAATCGACCTTTGGTGACCGGCTTTGATGTCTATGAGGACTTTTTTTTCGTATACGGAAGGAGTATACGAACATGCTTGGAGAGATCATGTAGGCGGACACTGTGTCGCCATAGTTGGCTGGAATGACACAGAGGGGTGCTGGATCTGCAAGAATAGCTGGGGCACGGGTTGGGGAGAAAACGGCTGGTTCAGGATAAAATGGGAAGAATGCAACATTGAATATTGGTCACTTCATTCGGAATTCGACCTGACGCCACGGGCGGTCTCATGCGACTCTGAAGGTGTGGAAAAGGATTCGTTTGTGCCGGGTGATAATATCTCGGTAAAGGCGCTGGGGCTTTCACCAGGCACAGATTATACAGCATGGATACAGGTGAATCCAGTAAATGAAGGTGATTCCCTCGTGCCTGGAGAGGACCCCTCAATATCACAAGAGTCTGTGACCACCGATGTTAACGGCAACATTTTGTCTCCGCTGACGCAAATATGGTCTATACCAACAGAAGCACCGGCTACCTGCATAGAATATGACATCGTGCTTGACAGGGCAGGAACAGGTAATGGCACGTACAATGCAGCCGATGATGCCATAGATTCTGCTAACGTAGCAGGGATTTTAGCGCCTGTCCCAGAACTGCCAACTATCATTCTAATGGGCGTGGGGTTGCTCGCACTTGCGGGATACGTTGAGCTGAGAAGGAAGAGATTTTTTAAATAAATAGCAAATAGGGTAAAGAGGAGTATATGAAGAAGATTACAGTCTTGCTCGCACTCCTTTTATCCCTCTTATATTTTCGCACTTTTACGTGGTTAATTAATGCCTGGTTGACAGACCCCTACTATTCGCATGGCTTCTTGATTCCGATTATCTCTGGCTTTATCGCATGGATGACTATCCATAAACGTAAGGAGGAGAGCGAGTTCAAACCCGAGCCTTTTAAACACGGAATCTTCATCTTCGCTTTCGGGCTTCTCCTTTACGCTATCGGATTTATCAAACTCTTCCCATTCGTGTCTGCAATCTCATTCTTATTCACCTTAAGCGGATTAATCCTTTATTTCTATGGTAAACCCACGATGCGTTCTTTTCTATTCCCTGTATCCTTCCTCATCTTCGCTATTCCCTTGCCTTTATTAGTGCTGGAAAAAGTAGCATACGTTCTGCAAACCGTGTCAGCTCGCCATTCCGCATCAATTATCGAACTGCTTGGAATCCCTGTTACGAGGACCGGAGCAGAGATACATCTACAAGATGCTTCTTTCATCGTCGGTTTACCTTGCAGCGGCATGAATTCGCTACTCTCTTTATTGGCACTGGCAACTGTCTTCATCTACATTTTACGATGCCCGCGGTATAAAAAGGCAGTGCTTCTCTCCGCAACTATACCAATTGCAATTTCCGCTAACGTTCTCAGAGTTACATCGCTACTACTGCTTGCAAACGCTTATGGCGCAGACACGGCGATTGGATTCTTCCATACCCTCTTCAGCCCTCTGCTCTTCATCATCGCATTTATACTTTTAATACTCGTCAGTATAATTATTGGATGTAAGGTCACAGCCGGGGGAGGTGGAGGATGAGATGAAAAGTTTCTTTGATGAATATTCCAGGGTCATCGGAATGCTTGCACTTACTTTCGTGGTTGTCATACTCCTCTCAACGCCATCTATGCTCTTCGCCAAACCCATTACCATGATTGATACCGAGCTCTCGCGTGCATCAGGCGGTGAGACCTCAGTGAGAGCGAAGATGGATTTCGGGAACAATGAGCACGTGAGGGCATTTCCAAATGCGATTGGCGATTGGACCGGCTCAGATTACAACACGACGGGGATTGAGAAATCACTTGCCGCCGACGTGATGCTCCTTCGTGCATACTCGAATCCAAAATTATATCAGCCGGTTTTCTTCTTGATCATGCAGTCCACTAACCGCTCGAGTTTTCATCCCCCAATCGTCTGTTACCCGGCTTTAGGATACACAATAGAGGAAGAGGGTAAAGAGATGATACCTGTGCAGAATGTAAGCTGGATAGAAGAGCCCCTGTACACTAACCCAGGAAATAAAACACGTATATATCCCAATAGAACAATTTCAGCCAAGAAGCTCATCGTCGTGAAGGAATCAAATGGAAAAGTTACAGAACGAAGGGTCGTCCTGTATTACTACGTGAAGGAGAACCCCTTTGCCTCTGATACCGTTACCATGGTCCGGGTCTCAGCACTCGCACCTACCGAAGGCTCTTATGATGGAATTCTTAATATAACAAAGGAGTTCATGGCTGATACCTTCCCCAGCATGTTTGAGCTGCGAAGGGAGGAGTCCCCAGTTCTTCTTATTCTCTTCGCTTCTGGCTCGCGCATCGGCAAAGTAGCAATCATATTGCTAATTCTTGCACCGCTCTCAATTATCTTCTATCCACAAATAATAAGAAGATGGAAATAGGATATAATAATAAAAAGATGAAAAAGAAATACTTGCTGTTTTTATTTACCTTTGCAATGGCGGTGCTTTTCGTCTTTCCACTTAGCCTTTACCACCCTGCATCTGCATTGGAGTTAGCGAATGAAGAAAATGAAAAATATGCGATACAGATAAACGAACTCGGCTGCGAGCTAACGGATTATGAAATACACGTAGATTTATGGCATTTGAGCGTTACTGGCAACTATACCGTGACGCTAAATAATTCCGGCGATACAGACGTATCAATAAGGTGGAATGTAGATGGCGCTCACGAAGAGCTAATAATACCAGCAAACACGGTGAAAAAATACAGCGTAAAATTCTATTTCCGTTTGTTAGCACGCGATTTATCTTATGAATACGAGGAGATATATTAAAAATAAAGAGGCGCAACAAGAAACAAAATTATGTTTATAAGCCCATGTGAAATGCTTATTCCGTATATAGAACCTGTTTTTTCACGAACAATTGAATATACAAAGCCAACGGAAAAAGCAAGCAGACAATCCAAAAGCGCGAGATTGCCAACGTGAAGCACGCCGAAAACGGTCGCTACAAAAACAATTCCGCTCCATTTGCTCATCACTCTTATTGCGTTATATTGTAGCAAGCCTCTGAATGCGAATTCCTCTAAAAAACCCGTGCATATAATGAAAACGAGCGCGGAAGCGATAAAAGTCATTGGTCTTAGCTCTAACATAGGGCTGGGCTTCAAAATTAGATATTCCAGTATTCCAAACGGTATGGCAATGAGAATCACGCCTGCTTCAATTGGTGCATTTCTTAATTGAGGCACAAAAAGCCCGACGTCCTTTGATCGGAGCTCTTGCAGCCACGTGCAGGTAAAGATTGCAATGAATATAGGAACGGAAATGAGCATGAACCATGAGAGCCAGTTGAACTGAACAAGCGGCATTGCTAAGCTCAGTATTCGGATAAGAGGTGCGAGAACAAGAGCCATAAGAAATCGTGATAAATTTTTATCCGTATCTGATTTCAATGCGGAATGCAAAAGCAGTGCGAACATGATGACTGCGTGTGATGCAATACCTGCCCTTGCATTGAGAATCGTCAACAGCTCTGCACAGGTAACCAGAAGCAAGTACGCGGCACAGATGAGATACGGATTTCTTCGCAGCATTAATTCTTTTATAATCAGGGGATTATATATAAAATTTGTATTTGTTTGCTCCCTCTTTTTATAACTACCGGATTACATAGATTTTCACACAAACTTTCTTTTGAAAATATGGAAAAGATACTGAAGCGATTTGCGAGTGGGAAGATAGACATAGAAGAGGCGTGCAAGGAACTGAAGTTGGAAAGTGTAAGAAAGATAAAGGATTTTGCAAGAATAGACATAAACAGGTCTTATAGAAGCGGCATACCGGAGATAATCCTTGCAGAGGGAAAAAGGAGCGCCGAAGTGGCTGACATCGCAATGGCACTCGCAGCCGCCAACGGTTTTGCGTTGATAAGCCGTGTGAGGGAAAAAGATGTAGAAGAGCTAAAAAAGCGTGTAGAAGCAGAAACTGAAGAGTTTGAAATTGATTATAACGCGGTTGCGAAAACGGTAATAGTAAAGAAGAAGGGATATGAGTTTGAAAAGATAGGCAAGATAGGGTTAATCGCAGCGGGAACTGCGGATAGACCGGTTGCCGAGGAAGCGAGGGTGGTTGCCGAGGTCTGCGGTTGTGAAGTGATAAAAGCGTATGACGTGGGCATTGCAGGCATACACCGGCTGGTAGAACCTCTTGAGGAACTTGTAAACGCCCGCGTAGCCGCGATAGTCGTGGTTGCAGGTATGGAAGGTGCATTGCCATCCGTAGTAGCAAGTCTTGTGGACGTGCCAGTGATAGGTGTTCCTACTTCTGTGGGATATGGACTCGGAGGAAAAGGGGTAGCAGCGCTTCTTTCTATGCTCCAGAGCTGCTCGCCCGGGTTAGCAGTGGTAAATATAGACAATGGCGTTGGAGCTGCTACTTTCGCTGCAAAATGCGTGCGTATAAAAATTCTGAAACGCGGTTAGCAGAAGCAAAAGCAATGACAGAGCTTGGGAAACCGGAGTGGGCGGGAGGTTTGATGGAAGATTACATGGAAGAACTTAATGAGTCCTTTATGTGCATGCAAAGACAGAGGGAGGGACATATAATGGATTTAGCCGAGCACGTGTGCAATGCAACGGATAAACACGCTGTGATTTTATCTTACTTGGTAGATGAAGTTCCTGAACAAGAAAGACCGCATATAAAGCGTGCAATTAACATGACTTATAAACACGTAGAAGTTCTTGAAGCGTTGTTAGAGTTGGATAAAGTTCCTGAACAGGCTAAGCCGCACATAGAGCATGCAATTAACGTGTCTATACACGGGCATGAAACGAGTGTAAATAGAACACAAAAGGGACTTCAAGAGATGGCTGAAAAAATATAACAGGACAGAAATAGGCAGAATAGTAAGAGGAGCGGGAATTACTGCGAGAGAAAGAGGACCAGGATAGAATTTATTGTTGTACTTGTTTACCGCGGAGCCCGCAGAGAACACAGAGAGAGAGAGAGTCAGGAAAATCAGTTATCCTGTTGAGGCTCTCTTTTTTCGTCTTCTCAGCGCTCTCCGTGATTTCGGTGGTAAACAAACACAATTCAATTTTTATTTCACATAGTTGAAATAATTTTGATTATGCATCCTGAAAAACTACGCTAAGGAGTTGAAATATAAAGATAACGTCTAAAAATCATTTGTTGATATAAAATATTTCTGCTTTAGGAAGGTTTTTTAAGAGGTAAAAGTAGAGGATTATTTATAGGTGAACATAAGTTAGGATAAATAAGATGACATTCCTCTCATCAAGGGATGGAAAGGTAAATAAAACTTAGGAGGTGAAAAGAGAAAAAAATGAAAAAAATTGTAGCGATATTTATGGCAATGCTAATGGTGATGTCAGTGACGGTTGTGCTTGCAAGCGGCGTAACGGATAAAGACACACAACCAAAAGTACCTGTGATAATTGGATTTAAGGACAAGCCCGGCCAGGCGGGTGAAGACATGATTCGGGGACATGGTGGAGATATAAAGTATTCATACACTATAATTGATGCAATAGCAGCAAAACTACCCGAACAAGCAATAGACAAGATTGAGAAAAATCCGAGAGTCGCATACGTGGAGATGGATGGCGAAGTGCATGCACTTGAAGAAACGCTTCCTTGGGGTGTTGATCGCATAGATGCAGAAATCGTTCATGCATATAATAAAGGGTTGGGAGTTAAAGTCGCGATCATTGACACTGGAATTGATTACAACCACCCAGATTTGGATGCAAACTATAAAGTAGGTGGACCTGATTATGTGAACGGCGACTCTGATCCAATGGATGACAACGGACATGGAACACATTGTGCAGGAATTGTGGCAGCAGAAGACAACGATATAGGCGTTGTCGGTGTTGCACCAGAAGCACACTTGTATGCGGTTAAGGTGTTAGACAGTGGTGGAAGTGGATATTTGAGTGACGTAATTGCTGGAATTGATTGGTCGCGAAATAATGAAATGCAAGTGATATCGATGAGTTTGGGTACCAACACAGATTATCAGCCACTTCATGATGCCTGTAACGTTGCATATGCGGCAGGCATAGTTATAGTTGCGGCAGCAGGAAATGATTATTATCGTAGAGGCAGAGTGGAATTTAACACTGTGGATTATCCTGCGAGATACGATTCCGTTATTGCAGTCGGAGCAACTGATAGTAACGATGAAAAAGCGAGTTTCTCAAGCACAGGGCCAGATGTTGAACTTGCAGCTCCTGGAGTGGGTATTAACTCAACAATTATAGGGGAAGAATACGGCATAAAGAGCGGCACTTCGATGGCATGTCCGCATGTTGCAGGAACCGCAGCTCTGGTGATTGCAGCTTATCCTGAATGGGCAAATACGCAGGTTAGGCAACAATTGCGAGATACTGCTTACGATTTAGGTGCAGAAGAGTTTGATTATTGGTATGGATACGGTCTGGTTGATGCCGAGAAAGCCGTTCCTCCTCCAACTGTGCCTAACACCCCACCGGTGGCGGATGCAGATGGCCCATACACTGGGACAGAAGATGGCGCCATTACCTTTGATGGATCAGGTTCCTACGACTTGGATGATGACCCGCTGACATATGCCTGGGACTTCGGTGATGGCTCAACTGGTACCGGTATAAATCCGACCCATGCATATACCGCTGGTGGAACTTACGCCGTCACTTTGGTTGTAAACGATGGCAAAGAGGACTCTGAACCGTCCACTACAACTGCTGATATAACTGAAGTCAATGATCCACCGGTAGCGGACGCAGGTCCAGACCAAACGGCTTTGGTAGACGAGATGGTGACCTTCGATGGTTCAGAATCCTATGATATCGACGGCATCATAATTGCTTATGAGTGGAACTTTGGTGACGGGACCACCGGAACTGGTGTGACAACGACTCACGCTTACGGAACGGCAGGGGTGTACACCGCTGTCCTCACAGTCACCGACAATGGCGGATTAACGAACACAGATACAGCGATAGTCACAGTAACTGAAGTACCTGCCTACACTATGCACATAGACCGCATCGAGATGTCAACAGATAGTAGAAGAGCTGGTCGAAACACATTTGTATGGGCAGTAGCAACGGTAACCATTTTCGATGATTCTGGCAATCTGGTTGAAGGTGCAACGGTATCTGGTCATTGGAGTGATGCGACAAGCAATAGTGATTCCGGAGAGACAGATGCCCGTGGACAGGTATTGTTAGAATCAGACTCAGTGAAGAATCCACCAAGTGGAACGACATTCACTTTCACGATAGATGGCGTGACACATGCTGATTTGACATGGGACGGGGAACCGGCGAGCGGTAGCATAACAGTTTAAAATTTTAAAAGGGGGTTTTCCTCCTTTATTTATTTTTTCGATAAGGTTTTAAACTTCGCTATTTCCAAAGTTTGTAGTGCAGTTATTATCGGGACTCGTATTACCGTTAGTTCATCCATTCACCGCCTCATTACGCCGAAGTATCCGTCAAAAAGTCTGCAATATTAGAAATCAACTGATTATTATCCAGAACGTTATATGGCTCCGTTAAAAATGTCAGGTCGCCAATAGCCAACACATTCGAGTCCGTGAGAACAACGGGTGAATATCGCCCCGGCACTTCTCTTATTGACGAATACGTATTTTCATCGGTGAATATTACTCCTTTCTCTAACGGGCTGATAGAACACGCAGTATAGAAAACCAGTTTATTTAAGTTCTTCGTTATGTCATTGTCCTCAAAATCAGTTAAATAAATATACCTGAAGTTTCCGGCATTTTCCTTTAAGTTGTATAGGTAATCGTTCCGATAGACGATTCCAAACTCCGTTGACAGTGTATTCATCCGGTCTTTCGATTCAGGCACGGGTCTGGTTGGGTCGTCAATTAGCATCAGCCTTCCACCATTGTCAACGAATTTTTTTATTTCTTCCACTTCTTCCCATGAGAATGCGGTTGCCGGCGATATAACTATATACGCGCTTGCATTTGCCAATCGCTCTTCTAAACTCGCACTCTCTTCCAGATACTCTATCGAATAGCCTCTTGAAATAATACTATACGCAAGTAAGTTCAAATCTTCTAACTCGAAACCATTATCATGTGATGAATCTATTAGAACAGTTCCATCCCCCGTTCCATGCACGTCAATGAATTCGGTAGGGAGATGCGAGGAAACCTCTATATCCTCAATATCGTATATGTTCATTGGTGGTGCAGAGTATAATCCGCGATAAAAAAACAGTGTTTGTGCCCCTATCACAATGCCTACGATTAGCACCATGAACAGTATTTTTCTCATAGCCCTTCACTCTCTCTCCCATGTAAAATAAAAATAGTAATTTGCTGGCACTGTGTCTGTTTTAGATAAGGTATCATTCGAAGACGGAGATATGAGTTCAGGAGCGTTTTCGTTGATGCTTACCGCTCTGTTAATGTCAACTAATCCGTAATTGGCAATGCCCGCATAACTCGCTGCCTTTTCAATCGCGTCGGACCTCGTGCCTATCCCATCTATAAGTCCGTATCTCATTCCCTCGATACCGGTATAAATCTCCGCTCTGGATAGAGTCTCTTTATCTATGTTCAATCGGTCTTTTCTCTGTGCAATGATAGACTCGACAAAATATTGCTTTATCATTTCAACCTGGCTTGCATAATGCTTCTTTGACTGCGTAATCTTGTATGGACCACTAATTATGCGTTCCTCGTCTAAACTCTCTGAGCTGGGAAGCGTGGAAATAACGCCTATATTGCCAATATCGGATGATGGTTTCGCGTAAATAAAATTTGAAGCTGCTGCAATATAATACCCTCCCGATACACCCATCCCATCGATTGAAGTAACGACTGGCTTTTTGCTTCTAAGTCTAAGCACCTCAAGATAAATTTCCTCAATCTTTGACGCCTCGCCACCCGGGCAATTCATATCTAATACAACGGCTTTTATTGAATTGTCGTCTCTTGCATATCTTAACGTCTTAACAATTTCATCCTTCGTTTCTTCGTCCATAATAATGGTATCAATGGTAATTACTCCAACGTGCGGAATTTGTATAAAGAAATTAAAGATAAGAATCCCTATGATTATCGAAACGATAGCCAAAAAAATATACGAGTTACTTAAACGCGGCGAGATGCCACGAAGTGAAACTGGACTATTTTGCATATTCTTCACCTACGGATATTATGTAGCCCTCTATTTAAATAAAGATATGTTTGTTTGTTCATTTGTTCATCAATTGTTTCAATCACCCCCTCCTCACCTCTTTCCTCTGCGCCATCCGACGCTTT
>JABUBN010000379.1_pt1 | contig 13196 bp, 15 predicted proteins | sample 7240341 | NCBI WGS metagenome assembly JABUBN01 (sample SAMN07256345, study PRJNA390944) | subsurface metagenome | isolation source: Methane hydrate marine sediment | place: Pacific Ocean: Eastern North Pacific, ODP site | reverse complement strand
ACGGAGCGAATTGTGTATAGACTTATTTTTGGAGAAGGTATGGTTATCTTAGCAGGATGTCCTGGCTAAGGGGCTATACCTTTTTGCTTAAGAACAAGGGGAGGAATATGGAAGCAGAGATTGCAGTACTGTTTTTCATTATGGTGAACTATAAAATGTCAAAATGTCAAGCACCGTCCCCAGGGTCCCAAAGACCTGGACGACACGCAATTCGTCCTAAAAATAGTCCGCCAAAAAGATGCGTAAACATAAAAGGAGGTAAATATGGTTAAGAAACTCTTAATTGTGATAGCAATAATCGGCTGTGCCGTTCTCTGGGCACCGCAAACTTCAGATAATTCTATGCACGCTTATCGCCTTGGTTGCTTGTATCAAAACCCAAGAGAAATTTCATGGTTAATAGAAGACAAGACTGATGGTAAAAAATTTGATCAACCACCAGCAGTAGACCACTCGTCAAATATGCCACCAGTTGGAAATCAAGGTGCGCAGAGTTCGTGCGTAGCATGGGCAACAGGTTATTACTACAAAACCTATCAAGAATGGTTAGAGCATGATTGGTCGATTTCGAATCCGGCTCACCAATTTAGTCCCGCATTTATTTACAATCATATTAACGGTGGTGTAGATGGGGGTTCGTATGGTTCGGATGCAATGAAGGTTCTAATAGATCATGGATGCGCAAATATGGTTGATTTCCCATACAATCAGTATAATTATACTAATTGGCCTTCTGAATCCGCTTATTACAATGCAATTCCATTTAGGTGTGAAGAAGGACATTGGCTTGATGTTTCGAGCGATCCGGGTATTCTAGCATTGAAGCAACACATTGCTGATGGTGATAATGCAGTGTTATTCATCTGGGTGTGGGACAATTTCTATAACATTGGTAATTACAATAACATTTATTGTGTTAGTGATTTGTATGGCTATAATCACGGTGGACATGGAGTATGTATTGTTGGCTATGATGATAGTCTAGTAACTAATGATGGTCCAGGTGCATTTAAGATCGTGAATTCCTGGGGAACGAATTGGGGTGATGAAGGCTATTTTTGGATGTCATATGTTGCAGTAAAAAACAGCCAAACTTCACAGCAATGGGCATGCTATCTTACTGACCGAATACGGTATTCACCAACTGTTGAAACACGATTTAAAATATCTCATCAAAAAAGAGAGTGGATAGAAATTAAAACAGGGATTGGTTCCAACAGCAGTCCTTATTGGTCAAAGGAATTTTTTGATTGGTATCAGACGCCCCTACAAGGGAATCCATTTCCAGATAACAGTATCGTATTGGACATATCTGACGGCGTTTCTTGTCTTGATGCATATGATACTAATAATGTTTTTCTTGAATGTCGCGATAACCTGCCAGACGGTTTCATTGGAACTGTGGAAAATCTCTTATCGGTAGACATCGAGTGGGGCGCATTTTCACGTTCCTTCGAAACGCCAAATATAATTGCCGATGATGGCACGCCGACTTTTGTGAATCTCACTATTCCTACTCAGATATTACATTGGCAGAGCTTCCACCGGCTGCCCTCGAATACTGGTTTAACAGAACTAATCGGAGACATACAATCAACTGAAGTTCTATGGTCACAGTATGTTGGCGGTGGTGTTGGCGGCTATATGCGCTCTTCACCATCCCTTGGCGACATTGATGGCGATGGCAAACTTGAGGTGGTTGTCGGATCACACGCCTTGAATGCTGAAGACGGTTCCCTCCTATGGTCATATCCTGCTTCGGGAGCAGTTGGATCTTCACCTTGCCTCGGCGATATTGATTGCGATGGTAAACTTGAGGTGGTTTTCGGAACAACTGGCGATAAAATTTATGCTCTAAATGGTGAGGATGGAAGTCTTCTGTGGTTATATACAACTTCCGATTGGGCATTAGCTTCACCTTGTCTTGGAGACATTGACGGTGATGGCAGACTTGAAGTAGTTATCGCTGCGGGTGCATGGGGGAACAATCTATATGCTCTGAATGGTGAGGATGGTTCTCTCTGTTGGGTAAGCTCGCTTGACAGTGCTGCCGTGTCATCTCCGTGTCTTGGCGACGTTGATGGCGATGGCAAACTTGAGGTGGTTGTCGGCGCAGGAGGGTGGGGAGGGCACGATGTTCGCGCCCTGAATGGCGAAGATGGTTCTGAATTGTGGTCATGCCAGATTGGTGGTGATGTACGCTCTTCGCCGTGCTTGGGTGATATTGATAATGATGGCAAACTTGAGGTAATTGTCAGCTCAGGTTGGGGTGATAGTAAAACATATGCCCTGAATGGCGAAGATGGTTCAGAACTTTGGTCATATCCCCTTTCACTTCTCCATTCATCGGCGTGTCTTGGCGACATTGATGGCGATGGCAAACTTGAGGTGGTTGTCGGATCACACGCCTTGAATGGTGAAGACGGTTCCCTCCTATGGTCTTTTTCAGTTGGTGGAGCTGTATATTCTTCGCCCTCTCTTGGTGATATCGATGGCGATGGCATGCTTGAGGTCATCATAGGCTTGAACGACGGCTATCTTTACGCCTTGAATGGTGAAGACGGTTCTCTTCTTTGGTCGTCTTCAGTTACAAGTGATCGTTCTTCGCCGTGCTTGGGTGATATTGATAATGATGGCAAACTTGAGGTGATCGTAGTTTCAAGTGATGATAGTATTTATGCACTGAATGCCCTACTTGTTGCCATTAAGGAAGTAACAACGAATATTGTGAGAGATCCAGATTTTTCGTTATTACAAAATAGTCCTAATCCATTTAGCCTAAACACCGTTGTTAGATATGCACTTCCTGTAAAGAAGCAGGTTGAGCTAAATATCTACGATGTAAATGGCAGAGTCGTGAAGATCTTAGTCAATGGTGAGATAGACGCTGGATACTACACAGCTTGCTGGGACGGAAGAGATGATGTTGGTAAAAAAGCACCCAGCGGTGTTTACTTTCTGAAATTCACGGCAGGGGATTACAGTGCTACAGAGAAATTGCTGTTGATACGATAAGGGAATATGGGTAATCGGTATCAAGCAAATAGTTTCTAATTTCGAGCCTGTCCTGAGAACATCGAAGGGGGCTGACCCCACCCTACCGAAAAAGCTGTTTCTTCTATTATCTGTTTGCATCTACTTTTTTATCCGTGTGAATCCGTGAGCACGCAGTGCTTGACTTATCCAAATTTTTGTGGCATAATAAACATATAAATGATTGCAACTGCAATATTTGTATAACGAGGAGTGAAGAATGAAAGCTATGATTCCGCAAGAGACAATTGAACAGAAGATTCTAATGATTCGAGGACACAAGGTGATGTTAGACAAAGATCTGGCTAGGCTCTATGGTGTAGCAACTAAAGTATTGATTCAAGCGGTAAAGAGGAATAAATCGCGATTCCCTGATGATTTTATGTTTCAGCTGAACGAAGTGGAGTTTCACAACTTGAGGTCACAAATTGTGACCTCAAAATGGGGTGGCAGGCGCTACTTACCATATGCCTTTACTGAGCAGGGTGTAGCAATGCTTTCTAGTGTTTTAAAGAATCGGATTTTATAAAGAGAGAAAAAAATGAGCAAGTTACTTTGTGACTTAATGACTAATGACTTTATTTTTATAGCGAGGAACGTTAAAAAAAGTAAATATTATGACTAATAGAAAAACAAACTGCAAAATTAATTCAGAATTTGAAAGAGCTATTTTAAAAGAAAAAACAAAAGGCACATCTTGTTAAGACTTGGTGAAACGGGGACAAGGAGAAACGGAGTAGCAGACCTTGGTCTGCGCCAAACATACTATGAATAATTATATTTTCATAACTAAACAAGGCATTACTTATCAACCAAATACCTTATCTTCTGAACCAGATATTGAAAATTGTCAGGTTATTGGCTTTGCCAAAGGAAATAATGAAAATGAGGCGATGAAAAATTTGATAAAAGAAAATGAGGATTTATTAAAAACAAACTTCAATGAACTTATCTGTATGGAACTTAAAAACGAAGATCATTATAGCAAAGCTAAATACTTTTTTTTAGGTGATTACGAATGAAATACTTCCGTCGCATTATTTATCCCGCTTGTCGTAGATATCGAACGGTGAGATGCCCTCGTAGCGATAGCGTACGGGGTGGGATGTTTACCACTCTATTGGGATTCCTTACTCTTCTATTAGTTCTTTGTTTTCTTGTGAATTGTGTTGGTGAACCATGGTTGGATGATGGTGTAAATTATCTATGCTCAGAATGTCGGGAACTCGGTGCTTTGTGTGCGCTTGGTTCGTGTGAAAGATGCGGTGCTGAAATAAGTACTATTTCTTACAAATATTGTTATGACTGCGCAAAAGAACTGAATTGCTGCCAGATGTGTGGGATAGAGAGATGATGATTTCTGCTGAAGTGTCATAGAGTCAAACACCGTTCCTCAGATGTCCTTCTCCTTTTTGCCCCGAATTTTTCTAATTTCGAACTATAAAAACTAAAACCGTGTCTAATCATGATATTTTGTTGTCTAACTTTCTTCCTGAAAAGTTTAATTTGCTTGTCAGTCCATTTAGGATGAATATAATAATCTTTGTTGGTTTGTTTTTTCCTAGGGTTATAGTTATCATAAGTCTGATTCAATGGTCGATATCTGCAATCGGCAATTTGGACACCCCATTTTTTGCATTGCTTAAGCTTCTTCAGCATCTCATAATAATCTTGTTTATAGTTATAAATCATGAAAACATAAATATCTTTCGCAGGATAACCAGCATTAACAAACATATCAATTTGTTTTTTGATCATCTTGCGTTGATTATAGACATGATCCCAAGCTACCCTCGGATTAACAAATCTTGCCTGTTTAAGTAACTTAGCCACTTTTGGGGTAAGCAATCTGCCATCTATTCCGCATTGGCTTTCGGAATAAACAACTCTGCCATTATATTTCGTATTCATCAATTCTTTTAATATATCTTTTATATACGGATTGGCTAAGAGATTATTGTCATAAAATATTACTCTATTACTACAAACTTCATCTTTTATACTTTTCTTGAAGGTAAATTCTGGCTCTATTTTCCATGTGCCACAGAATTTGCATCGTCTTATACAACCTCTTGATGTATGAACAATTTGATAATCAACATTAACTAAATCATAAGCTGGTTTAAACTTTTCTGCTTTCTTATCCACTCCAACAAAAACCCTATCACATCCTGACATTTTACAATGCTCTGGCATTAGTGAGGCATAAATACCACCAACTATAATACTTGCTTTAGGATAATTTTGTTTATAGAATTTTACACTTTCCCAAACATATTTGGCCCAATAGGTAAAAAGAGAAGTTATTTTAACTTGGCTAGGATAAAAATCTGAGAAATATTCATTTCCTCTAACGAGCTTTATTTCATCTTTCTTATGTCTGTGATAGTTTGCTAGCTTAAGCAAACCAATTGGCAAAAAATTACGATGGTTTTTGCTTTTAGGCGGAATAGGAAAGTTGGGTTCTACTAAAAGTATTTTCATTTTCTACACTTTCAAATTGGATTTCAATATATTTAAAAGTGGTGCCTGATTTTTTTTAACAAAAACGCGCCCCCTTGATGCTTCTTTCTGATTAAGATTAATAATGTCTATGATAGTTTGTTCGCTGATGGTCTTTGTAGGTGACTCGAATTCTGGAAGCAGCTTAAATGCAAAATGTATCATTGGACTATTATTATATCCCCTGTAGAAAATAGGTGAATATGCATGAACTTTGTAATTACATTCTTCAGCGGTAGTTTTTATGAAATACGGAACAAACAACTTCTGTCTATATACTTCACTGGTTGTGTTTGAACTATACCAAGATACTATGCTTTCAACTTTTTTCCTAGTTGGCTCATCATAAACGTAATAACTGCACAATTCCTTTTGTATTTTTTTCAAAACACCCATTATGACATTCTTACAATACCTTCTTTCCCTTAGATTGAACGTCAATAAAAGTAAGAAGGAATTACCTGTCTGTTTTGTAATAAGAGCTTTTATAGCCTTAACACGTCTAAATCCACGATACAGAATTGAACCAAAGAAATCGAGAAAAACTATGGTGTAAGGAAACTTTAGCCGATTGTTGTATTGATCTTTTCCTTTTAACAAGATCTCTTCAATATCTCCAAAAAGAATATCAACCCTATCTTGAAGATTATTTCTTATCACATTTAATACTAACTCACGGCGTTGTTTATCATCGATTTCTACAGTAGTAAACCTATTAATATATTTTCGCCATGCCAATATGTCCCTCATTTCTCCAGAAGGCATGCCTAAGTAGGACAATTTCTGTCTTCTCCTTATAAATTCTTTTTTAATTAGTTTCGTATCTTCATCCCTTACTCTTTCCTTGTTCCTGGTCGAAGCATATTTCGTTGGTAACATGGCAACTCATTGAATTTTTTTCTTAATAACTTTTATGAGATTTCTCTGAAATACTTTGATGATGTTTTCCAATTCTTTTGTTTTATCAACAAAAAAATCTTTAAGTGTTCGAATTGCAGTTCTATAAACTAACGCAGCCTGTTCATTCAGGCCTAGCGCCTTTACAATATCTCTTCCTTTTTCAAATTTATCAGCTTCTTCAAATTCCTTTAGCAACTTCTTTGCTTCTTTAACAACTTTAGTAGCAAGAATTTTAGTTTTTCTATCTTTTTTTGGAATATTGCCTTTCCGTTTTTCAATGTTGTCAATTACATTAACAAGCTGTGCAATTTTTTCTACACTAAGATCTCTTAAATAAAGTTCTTTTCTTTCAACATCGCTTTTGATGCTTGTGATGACTTGCTGGCCTAACTCGACGTGCTCTTTTGCTTTTCTAATACCTGAGCTTTCACGAGCTATTTTGTTAAAATCATTTGCAATTATTTTTGCGTCCTTATAGAATTGATCTCTTGCTGTACTCTGTTCGAAATTATCTCTCTGAGATGTTGGCAAAATATCTTCGTCAGTTATGTAGACCTCCCCTATGAAGTAAAATGCTAAGTGAGAAGAAGTGTCCCATATGGTTTTTCTGGTTAAATAGTTATCCCCTACTGCAAAGTTCTTGTATCTGTAAATCAAGCCATTAATTTCAAGAGGTTTGATCTGACCTTTTTTGCTGTTTTCGCAATACCAACAATATGCTGAAAGCTTCTTTTTATTCTTGCCATTATATACTGAAATGTGTTGATGTGTTTTAAGATTAGAGGAAAATGGTTTATAAATGTCTTTGCCATCCATAGAGATAGCTACACAGTCATAATCTTCTACGAATTTTCTTATATTTTTTTCAATTTCTTTACCATGTTTGAAGTGTGGATCAAAAGGAACAGGCGCATTTCTGCTTATATAATTTCTCAATTTTTTCTTATCAAATAGTATCTTTGAGTCATCTTTTATACCGTGTAATTCTATCATGGTATAATGCTCATCCTTGTTTTCTATTTCAGAAGTAAGATTAGTATATCTCATAATCAGGTTATTTAAAGGAATATTCTCCTTTTTCTTTTTCAGTTCATCTACTTCTTTTATCATCGATTCGGCATCAAAAATTAATATATATCTTTCTGCTATACCGCGTGGCGATGTTGTCACAACCAATTTCCTCGCCACTGAAATGCCTGCCAACTTACCTATTCCTCTAAACCCTGCGGATTCTCCCACCTTTTTCTTTGAAAAACCCACTTTTCGATACTCGTTCAAAGTGTATCTATTCATCCCTGTACCATTGTCAAAGATAAAAATCGATGGTTTTTTTATAGTTATTTTAATGGTAACATCTATGTTCTTAGAAATATTTTTCCAATTGACGATCGCATCAAATCCATTTTGAATGTATTCTCTGATTACATCAAATTTATTTGGATAGAGTCCTCCGGCTAAAGCCTTGATTATATAACCATATGCATACTCCTCTCCGGGAGTTATGATTACTTTTGCTTTTCTTCTCATTATTCTCTCCAACTTCCTTACTTTCTATGATTTTTACCCTTATAATCCTTTTCAAAAACATCCATCTCTGGTGAACGCCACGATATACTCAAAAAGCAATAATTTCCGCTGTTCACTCCTAGAAGTTTTCTTTCTTTATTAGTGATATAACTTTTACTCATTTTTTTATTTCTTTTTCAATAGCTTCTTCAATTTTTCTTGCGAAACAGATTTTATTCTCAGCCATTTAGTAATATTTATTGCATGTTCTAATCACTATATACTGTAAAAAACTTTGGTCCGTTGAAATGAATCATATGATCAGGATTATTTTCTATCCATACCTCAGACTCCCATGCAATGTTATTGATATGTCTTTTAAATTCATGAAAATCCGGAAACGCACTGATATATACCCTTTTAGCTTTGCAGTGTTTTAATGTCTGTTCTAATTCTATTTGACGCTTTGGGGATAATGGCCCATGTGTTGTGACAGCTTCTATCAAAAAAAGACAATTTTTTTGTGGGTCAAAGAGAACAACATCTGGTAATTTATCGTGTTTAGTTATCGGAATCTTCAGTCTCTTTAATAATTTTTCATCTACAAACAATAGTTTTCTAGCAGCATCACCCACATAAACCACTTTAGTGTTGGGACAAAATCTTATTCGGAATTTTTTTATTATCTTTACCTGAAGTTCATTGTGTTTACCTGGTGAAAAATTAACCAGAGAACCATCAGGTAAATCTACAGATATGAAATATTTTTTCCTTCGTTTCTCGTATCTATCAATTAACTTACCTTTATTCTTCACGAATCGTCGTAGGGCATATTGCCAACCTGAAGTACCATATTTCTTTATAACCTTCAAGGCATCATCTGCAATAGCATATACTGTTTTAGGACTATTTGTTGGCCTGAGTGGATTATCGGGATTCCTAACGGTTATTCCAGCCTGTTCAAACTGATGAAGTGTCTGACGTCTTATCGTTTCTCTCGTATTCTCAGCGTATTTCTTTTTATAATGCTTCTGAATAAAAATTAGAATATCATGAATTCTTATAATTCGGATTTTTGATTTTGACCACGGCGTGTGTTTTTTCATATCTAACAAAGTCAGCAATGTTAGTGCTGATCGCTCATTTTGCTGAGCTTTCGGTAATCCCAAGGCTTTCAGGATAGCAATGGCCTCATTCATTTTACTCATCTTTAGTTTCGCACCTATTTAGATTTTTTACGACGTTAACATTAACACCTAAGATATCAGTAACTTTTTTATCTAAATCATAGCCATTACGATAAGACTGAGATTCATAAACTGATTTTCCGATTTTTCTAATATCTTCAATTTCAGGAAATGGCAGATTTCTTATGTCTGTAGCATTCACCTGTGTGTTCCCATTGAATGATCTAAAGAAATTATCAACAATGGTCGTATTTAGTAATGCTGCAATTCCAAAAGCTTCATAAACTGATAAATTACCAATTGGTTTGTAGATATAATTTATGTGGTTTTCAATACCTATCTTTTTGTGGGGAAATTCAGATTCTAACAACACAGCAGCATACAATCTACGCTTTTGCTCTTTAGAACTAAAACGTTTAACAAGTACGTAATTTTTAACCGGTAATAAAAATCGCATTGTTTCATAACTTGCAAGAAATGCTGAGGCCTTTTTATTTTTCTGTAAAGGCCACATAACTTTCATGTCCTGCATATTATGCATCCATAAGAGAGGAACTGATTTTTGGCGTTCTGTTAGTTCAGGCAGTAAATACTTTTCAGTACGAAAAGGAACAACAGGACCTGTAGAAATTTCCAGACCTAAATCATCAAGGGTATTAGGCCAAGCGTCAACAATATGTAGAATATCGATATCGAGAGGTGAAGTAGGTATTCTTATGACAATTTCGCTATTTTTATTGCATATTACATCGTTGTATTGAGCATTTGTTTTACTTAACTTACGAAAGTGCTTATTTTTACTTGTGCTTATGACTACTTCTTTCTGCTTACTTGTTTTTTTAAACTTTCTTGCTTTTATAATTATATTTTCTTGAAGAACTTCGTCGTTATCAAAAATTTCCTTTCTTGATTCAAAAATATGGATATTTATTATATGAACATTATTTAGAAACCATTCTCTGAATTTTTTATAGTATAAACCAGAACAAAAGCTCCTTGGAGTAATAAACACCATTTCTCCTTCAGGTTTCAACATCCTTGCTGACAATGTCATAAAAAGAGCATATATATTGGGCTGACCAGAGATTAGTTCCATCATTACAATAGATTGTGGCGAATCTTTGTTTAACTTATAATAGGGAGGGTTAGAAATTACAAAGTCATATAAAATATGTTTGTTATCCGTCCATAATAAATGAGACTTTCTAAAATATCTTTCATTATGCAGAATAAAATCCTGTCCATAAATATTATATCTAACATAATGTCCTCTTTCTTTCAGTTCAGTTTTGCATGATTCTAAAACACTTTTTAAAAATGGCAAGAGGCTGGGATCGTTTTCATAAACATCTATAGTTAAATTAACTTTATTATTGTTTTTTAATAACTGCTCGCAAAAAGCAGCAGTGAGAACACCAGTTCCTGCTCCTGGATCCAAAAACCGAATTTCGTTATGATGTATGTCAAACAGGCTAGCCATAAATGTACTTATTTTTCCTGGAGTAAAAAATTGTCCTTTCAGTTTCCTGGCTTTTGTGTTATACGTTTTAGTATATAACTCAGAAATTCTTTCAGCATATTCTAGCAATTTCTCCTGTTTGGCTCTTTTTAGAATTTTCATTAGCTATACTTCATATAATGTTTATAGTATAATACTCTCTCAGCATACAAATATTTAAATTTTACCTTTGTCATTACTTCAATTAAACTGTAATCTGAAGGACAATTTCTCGAACATTTGATATTAAACTCAATCATTATAAGATTATATCAAAGCAAAAGAGTTTGTCAATAAGACGATCGCTGTATGTAAACATAAAAAAATTTATATATCGCGAGTTTATTACGCGTGTGGCAGATTTGTGATAACACAGCAAAATGCTTGACAGTGGCGCCACCCAGACTATACTTGAAGTAATGAGGTGGAAGAATGTTGTATGTTGGGATGTTCGGAAATAGTTTGTTGGTGTTGCATTTAGCATTACAGATCAACTATGGAGGCCATATGGGATCAAAATGGGTAGAGGGGCACAGTGGGGTCACTTATGAAAAATTGCAGTACTTTGATGTCGCATTTTGCGACATCGCCGAAAACCTCGAATCCGCATTAGAGCAATTTAGAAAGATTAATGAAAATTTAGAAAAACAAAAAAGGAGGATGAAATGAGTTATAAGAAATCCGGTAAAAAAAATGTTATTACGCATACATGTAACAAGATTAACAAAGATGGAAAATGCCGTTTTGCAATAGATCTAAGTGAATTGAAGAAACCTAGTTCTAAAACGAGTCTATATTTCCTGATTTGCAAAGATCAAAATAAGGGTTATTTAGTTCCATCTGATATTGTCAAAAAATTCAGTAAGTATTTTACTGGTGATGGTTCACACTTTCCCTTGGCAATAGATCCAAATATAAATAGAATAGAATATTATGGAGTACATCAAGATATAAGTATGTACCGTAAATCCGGTAAGACAGAAATAAAATCTAGAATAAATTCATATGGTCGACCATCTTTACCCAACGATATAAAACAACTTCCTAATAGCCATACCAACCTAAGTAAATTTGACAGAGAACAATTGGATATTATCGAGGAAATACAAAAGAGGACAAAAGGGAAAACTAAAAAGTATAAAGGAGCAGTCGTTGCCGAAATTATTATTAACCATCTAAGAAAATATGTACCTAATAACTATGTTATCGTTGGTTACAATTACTTTATTCAGGATATACATGAAGAAATTGATGCAATGATTGTAACAAAAAGTTCAAAAATAGTAAGCAAAATTTATAAACCAGATGACATTCAAGCTATCTTGGAAATAAAGATGAGCGGTTTTTTCAACCAAGATAAAGCTGATGGTATGCTGTTATTTTTCAAAAAAATACAAAACCGATACCGGAACATCAAAAGTATTCTTATTTCAGCAAGAATAAAAGATTACAAACAAATCCGTAAATTTAGCAATGCTTTTATTTTAAGTAATTGGAGCTGGGATATAAGTAAATATATTGGTTCATGGAAAAAGCTTGTTGATCTTATTGTAGGCTTATAGGGTATTATAGGATTAGACTTGAAGACTAGATGTAGGGTACTGATTGGGATTAAATCCCTTCGACATAGAAAATCGGAGAAGGGGGTTGACTTTGTGACATCTATGAAAAAATTGCAGCTTGACACGGAGCGAATTGTGTATAGACTTATTTTTGGAGAAGGTATGGTTATCTTAGCAGGATGTCAAGGCTAAGGGGCTATACCTTTATTGTTTAAGAACCAGAGGAGGAATATGGAAAATGAATTGAGGACAAACAAGAAAGAATGTCCGAAATGTGGCAGTGAAAATGTTCAATACCTCGGTACTAGTGGTAGCAACGGGCGATTCATAAAAAATGGTGGTAAGTTACCACCTAATGAATATCATGATTTTACGTGTAATGACTGTGGTGCAGAGTTCAAATGCTTTGGTGATTTGCAATAATCAGTAGGGGAGGTGATTAAGATGGCACCAAATTGGATTTGTCCATTCAGTGGAAAGGTATGTCCGGCAGCAGACAGCTCAATTCGTGAAGAACATGATTGTCCCTTGAGAATCAATGCAAGATGTGCAATTCGAGTTATTGCCGATGAAATACAACAAGGGAAACTATCACAAACGGGGAATCATGAATAGGAAGAAGTGTGGGTCAAAAACAGGAGAAAGATGGATCAGGTTTGGAATTGCGGCAATTTGATTTGTGTAAAGGATTCATTTGACATCACCCAAACATTGTTGTAATTAAAAAGAATCTGGGCAGTGGCTGTTGGTGAAGAAGCGGCGTACTTATGGTAGAGTCTAAAGAAGATTTTATAACCCATTTAAATTATGTAATATGCTTGAGAAAAATTTCTGATGGACTGAAAGTGTCGTGCAATTTAAAATTGAACCATCAAATCGGGAGGAGTGCCCTTCTTGCAAAAAAACGGACTCTAATAAGATTAATCAAGAAAAATTTAGACGCGGAATTTAAAGAAATTTGTGGAAATCATGATTTTGCTGAGGTATGTGTACCGTGGATTGCAGCTT
>JABUBN010000378.1_pt1 | contig 13213 bp, 11 predicted proteins | sample 7240341 | NCBI WGS metagenome assembly JABUBN01 (sample SAMN07256345, study PRJNA390944) | subsurface metagenome | isolation source: Methane hydrate marine sediment | place: Pacific Ocean: Eastern North Pacific, ODP site | reverse complement strand
TTCCCCCCGGAGCCCCCCGGCTATCCAGAATACGACAGGCGCCATCAAGAAGGCTGTATTCAGTGTGCAGATGTAGATGGACGAAATCTGAATGTTCCATAAGATATTCCCCAAACAGCACAAATTGAATTTGTGTCCCGATGAATCGGGACACGGTTTCAACCGTGCAGAAATGGTTTTGTAGGTCCCGATTCATCGAGGCAGTAGGAAAAACTCGAAGGAAGGCTACAAAAATCTATCAAATCGGGAAGTTGACACTCTCCACGACTAAACTCGGGAGATTCTTAAGTGGTTAACGCCTTCTGTCCGTTTCCGTTTCGGGCAACCCTTAAGTTGGGGGCTATGTCAAGTAGCCCATCCCGAGAAGGATCTACAATCTCGGGCAGCGATGCTGTTACCACATCGCCAGGTTGTCCCGATAGTATCGGGATTCTATCAGCGTGTGACTTATAGTCACAGGCTCGGCAATGGAAATAAATTCCATTGCGATTAGAATAATCTATATGATGGCAAATTGGACATTCTTGAGAAGTATAAGCAGAATCTATAGAATTAACAAGAATGCCTTGTTCTCTTGCTTTATAGATTATGAATTGTTTAAATTGATCAAACGACCAATTATGAAGTGTGTTGCCTAATCGTTTTCTTTGCTTACTACTGGTTTTCGCTGTAGTTCGAATATGTTTTAAATTTTCAAGATTAATAATACCTGCTTTAATTTTGAGAGCCAAATTAATAATCTTGCGAGAAAGTTTATGATTAAAATCTTTCATCCATTTACGTTCTTTATCTTTTGATCTGCGGATAGCATAAAGTTTTTTGATTTTACCCAATGACTTTCTTCTTGAAGCGTATTTGGTTCTGCGGTATCTAATTTCTTTACCAGAAAAGAAAGTGGTTTTGCCTTGTTCTTTATCATAACAAACAGCGATATTATTTAAACCAAGATCAATACCTAAAACATTGGTATTAGATACTTGTTTAGGTTCAGGAAATTTGATACTAATAATAAAATACCATTTTCCTTTACGTTCAAGAAGTTGACCATTACCTGATAAAACTTGTTTCTGGAGTAGTTTGTCTAATACATCTTTCTGTCTCTGGGATAACGCTAATTCAAAATATGGCTTTGAGCCATTAACAGGAAAACCTACGAAATATTTATGACCATCTTTTTTGATAGACCAATTTTGGTTATTAAAACTGATAGCCATGGTATTTCTAAAATGGGGAATAGAAATTTCAATATGTCGTTTCCTCTGCTTGCAGAAAGTTATCCATCGTGAGCGTATAAGTCTTACTGCTTCGTTGAGAACTGAAGATGGGATAACTAATTTGTCTTTAAGATAAGCATAGAGCTGAGAATGACTAATTTTATTTGGCCATTGCATAGAAAGATAGTCTATTCCTGAATTACAAACTTTGGAATATGTTTTACGAATTGTCTTAAATTCTAATACGTTTGGCTGTTTGATTTTCAATAGAATAGTTTTGATTATCATGTTTTACTTTGTGCCTGAATATACCTTTGAATGGTTAGGAGTAGCTCCGATTCATCGGAGCGTGCGGTTGATATAAAATACGAATGTATCCATAAAGAAGGAAGTCTTAATAAGTTTTGTAGACATTATAGTATTTATCAACGAGCCCGTCAAGGCAAAAAAGAAAAAGCGATTCATCCAGCCCTTGTGTACAAGGGCTGGATGAATCGCCACGGTTAAAACCGGGTGTTTTCTCGCTTAAAATTTGGTAAAGTCAAGGAAAAATGTTGAAGGTGGACGTCTAAAATTCCGCTGCCGTAGTCACGTAAAGTTTTAAATAACGATTTAAAAGAAATTCTTTTTCCAGGAGTCTTATTCTAATAACAAATATATATTTTTTGCCAGCGTATTCTTCTCTTTCAGGAAAGTTAAGGTACATCTTTATCTTGCTTTTTTTCTTTCTTTTTAGACCAAAATCCGACTTGTCAAAAGTTAAAAAATCCGGGTGGGGACAGTCCTCATATCCATCTTCAACTTCTATTCCTGCTCTTTTTGCAGAAATACTTCTTATTTCGTAAATGTGAGGATAACGACTAAGATTTTTCACTTCTAATACCTTTCCAATCACTTTTTTAATATCGTAAGCTCCCCCTATTTTTACATTCTCCAGTACCATCTCATCTGGAAAAACAGCGAAGTCTAATTTCCCTGTAAACTCTTGAGACAAATCCCTTTCCTTTTCAGAAATTTCAAGGAGAAGCCTGCTCTTCAAACCCAAAGCAATGGGTAGCTTCCCCTTGCCCACAGTGTGTGACCAGATGTAAGCCTGATATTTCTTGCCCAGATATTTCTTATCGCTGGGAATAGTGACAATCACATCAGTCACTGCATTTTTTGAAGGCTCGACAGAAAAGTAATCCTTTTCCATCTCTATCCAGGAAGCGTCGGGAATTGGTTCATATCCCTCCTTCAATTCGCTTTTAGATGGCACCAATACTTCCATTTTCAACTCAATGGAATTTTCACCCTTATTTCTCACCCGCAATTGCCGATTAACTTTCTGCCCAATTGTATAGTTCTTTCCGATACTTAAGTTCCGGATAGTCACCTCAGTGAAAGAAGTCGATATTCCTCCTGTATTACCATCTTGGGGAAGAGAAAATAGCAGAATCAGAGATAAAATAAGAAGGTAAGCCTTTATCCCTACACCAGTTTTTTCCATTCCCCCTCCAGCTACTTTTTAATTTTCATTCTTTCCTTTGCCCGCTCAATAAGTCTTAGCGATTGACTATGATCCGGTTTCAATTGTAGAACCTTTTCAAATTCAGCAATAGCTGCTTCATATTCCCCTCTCTTGTAATGGTCGATTCCACGATAATAGTATCTCCTCATTCCCTCTATTTTTTCTTCTTCACTTAAAGGTTTAGTGGGAATACCTATTTCTGCCGGTGAAGGCCTTGGCATTTCTGATACTATTTCCCTAAGCCTACCGAAACGTAATGTCACTGAGAAACGATGAGAACCATAAGTCCCTCTGAGCCCAAAAAGGGGATAGATGAAAGCATAATCTATTTCCAATGAAGATACCTGGCAACTTCCTCCCAGAGAGAAACTCTTAAAGCCATCACTTCCTATATCTATCCCTCCACGAACTCCCATTGACTTACCTGAGAGCCACTTCTCCGCGCCAGCAGAAATGTTAAACTCTCTGTGTTTATAAACAGCATCTAAGGCGAAATTAATTAAATTAATTCTATCTCTGTAAGCAACACCTATTCTGACTCCCAGGGGAAGTTTATCTCTTTTATCTGCCAGATTCATATTTGGCTGAATGATATCTGTGATGGAAAGTCCAGAAAAGATATTGGCAGTAAGATTATATAAAAGCCCAATATCACTACTAAATCCTATCCTGGAATAACCTTTTTCCTGAAAAAGGGGATCAGACTTTGTGTATTGGTTATTATCATACCGTTTGTATAGTAATTTGAAGTTCAGCCCGGCAGAAAGCGAACTAAATAACTTATTGCCATAAGAGAAGATAAAGGTATCTTCTCGATAAAAACCCTTCAGCCCCAGGCTCAGCCAGCCCACTCCTATTCCGCCCAATTTTTCCAGGGGATGAGCGTAGCCGATGAATGCATTCCCCAGGTTACTCCCATCGTCCAGTCCCCAGTAGAGTCTTCCATATCCGCTGGTGAACTCTATCTGGGTTAGTCGACTCAATCCTGCAGGATTATAATAGAGGGAATGGACATCGTCAACCAGAGCAACAAAGGCACTTCCCATTCCTATGGGTCGCGCTCCCACACCAATGTCCCCAAAATCCCCAAAAGAGACATTAGACCCAAGACTCAAGACTATAGTCACTAACCCTATCAAAATAACTCTTTTGTTTATCCACTTCATCCTTTCCCCCAAAACCGTGGAGTGTGAAACGAAAGTTTCACCTGGTCAAGCTTTCGCTTGACACTCCTTTAGCATAGTCTTTGGTTCATAATTCATAATTCATAATTTATTTAGCAAGGACTATTGTGCCATTTATAGTTTGGCCTTCTACTTCTATCTGGTAGATATATATGCCACTAGGTACTATATTCCCACCCTCGTCTTTCCCATCCCAGGTGAACTTATCTTCCCCACCTCCAACGATATCAAGCTGTCTTACCACCGACCCTCTGATATCATAAATCCAGCAAACTATACTGTTCTCATCAATATTTTCGTATTCGAAAGTTACCTGTTCATTATTACCATCACCATTTGGGGTAAACACTCGTGGCTTAGGGTAGCCCTCATCTAGCTTAAAACCTGAGGCAGAGATATTGAAAGCAAGCATTTCAGTATCCCCTTCTCCTCCAGCCGAAAGTAGACCAAAATTAAAAACGAGAATAATACTAATCAAAAGTAGAGAGAACCCGAATCTCCTCTCCACCTTCCCCAATCTTTCTGTTCTGTAATTCATAATTTACCCTCCTCGCAAAATAGGGACAGCGCCCATTTTTCAAATTTCAAATTACGGGCATAAAGCCCTACACTACAAACGACTCTGAAAACTATCTCTTCATCCTGATTGCTTTACCACCTCTTTTGTTCTCTTAAACCTTCTTTTATAAGTCGTTTTAACTGAGCTGGATCTATTGGTTCAATTAAGTAATCAAAGATTGCCTCTTTTGTCGACTCTTCGAGAGTCTCTAAATCGAGTGCACTGAATCGGCTCATCATAATCACACAGGTCTTTCTATTCATCTCCTTCAATTTTGTTGCCAATTCCAGACCACTCATATCTGACAACTCAAAGTCTATAAGCGCAACATTAAAGAAACTCTCTTCTGCTCTCTTTAGCGCTTCTGAACCATTATTGACTGGAATTATCCTGTATCCTTCTTCAGTCAATATATTTGAAATTGTTTCTTTATGAGCTGGTTCCCCATCAACTAAAAGGACTTTCACCCTCTGCCAGGAAGAACCGACTCCTTTCTTCTGCTCCTGGACCTCTTCGATTACCCTCAACAACTTTTCCATATCCAGGAAAGGCTTATACAGACAGGTGTAAGCTCCCTTCTTTATCGACTTTCCCGCGAGTCCCTCCGAAGAGTATCCGGTCATCATTACTACGCCTATATCGGGTTTAATCTCTTTCACCACTTCCAGAACTTCCATCCCATCCATTCCTGGCATCCTTATATCTAAAAGTATGACATCGAAATCGCTTCTGCGAACAATATCGATTGCTTCATAGCCATCCTTAGCTACGAATGCCCTGTAGTTTCTGTCAACCAGAATATCCCTTAGAGTCTCACGATCTTCAACCCTGTCATCGACCACCAAAATTAGAGGCCTTCCCAGGATAGACTCAATAGTGGCCACAAGCTTTTTCACATTAAAAGGTTTATCGACCACCGCATCAACTCCAGATCCCATAGCCCCCTTTATCTCCTCCCCTACGCTTCCGGCAGTCATCATTATTATAGCTGCTGAGGGGTGGAGCTTCTTTACTTCTTTGAAGCTCTCCACACCACTTATCCCTGGCATTTTGAGGTCCATGAGAATGATATCGAAGTATTTCTTCCTTAAAAGTTCGAGCGCCTTATTTCCATCCTCCACCATAGTTACATTATAGCCCTTGCTCTCAAAAATGTCTCCTAAGGTTTCCAGAAGATCGATTTCATCATCTACAATGAGGATATTCGTCTTCTTCATCCTTTCCTCCTCCTTGCATCGTTCTACCACAATTCAAAACCTTGCACGGTTAAAACCGTGCCTACAAAATTTCGAATTCGTCCTATTGTAGGCACAAATTCAATTTGTGCAATTTGTGAAGTATAGCCTTTTTGAAATTTCAAATTAGAGGGACAAACCTCTACATTACCTATTAATTATTTTTGTTCCTTTTCTTTTATTTTTTTCTTTTCTTCTCGGTATTCCTCGATTATTCTGAACAGTTTCTTCATATCAAAAGGTTTGTAAAGAAATGCGAGAGCACCCTCTCTCAGTGCCCTTCCCACAAATTCATCCATTGAATAAGCACTCATCATTATTACCCCTGTTCCTGGATTCATCTCCTTAATCCATTCCAAGGTCTTAACACCATCCATTCTGGGCATTTTTACATCAAGAAGTATGATATCAAAATTTGCCTTAGGAACCATATTTAATGCTTCATATCCATCCCCTGCGGTGACTACTCGATATCCTTTGTTAATCAGAATATCTTTCAAAGTTTCCCTGTCTTCCAACAGGTCATCCACAACCATAATTAGGGTTTTTCCTAAAGCTCCCTCAATGGTGTGAAAGAGCTTCCTCATGTCAAAAGGTTTGTAGATAACTGCATAAGCTCCTTCCTCAATTGCCTGCCTCAACAATTCCTCTACTGAATACCCGGTCATCATTATCACTACCGCAGAGGGACAAATCTTCTTTATTTCCCTGAACGTCTCTAAGCCGTTTATGCCTGGCATTTTAACATCCATAAGAATAATATCGAAAAACTTCTTCTTTGCAAATTCTATAGCCTTATACCCATCCTCAGCCAGCGTAACAACATAACCTCTATCTTCAAAGATATCATCCAGAGTTCTCAAAGTTTCCACCTCATCATCCACAATTAACAGATTAACCTTTTTAGCCATTTTTCCTTCCTCCCTATTTATTTTTTCGTCACCCCGATATTTATCGGGGAAAGGGCGACCATCCCGATAAATCGGGACACCGTTTACTTGGGTTTTGGAGTGTGAAACGAAAGTTTCACTCTCACCCAGGTCAAGCTTTCGCTTGACACTCCAATTCTACCGCTACATTCCGTGTATCTCAGTTCTATTTCCCCCCTGATTTTTCGCTTTATACATTGCTTCATCAGCATGTTTTATCAGGATATCGAAATCGCTTTTGAGGTCGTATTGAGCAACACCTATACTTAAGGTCGTCTCATCAAACTTACATTTCTCAAAAGCCTTCCTAATTCTCTCAGCTACTATTGTTGCATCTTTTTTGGATGTTTCTGGCAGAACCACAGTAAATTCATCCCCCCCATAGCGAAATCCCCAATCAACTTCCCGGATTTCCTCGGAAACTATTCTTCCCACTCTTTCCAGCACCCTATTTCCAGTCAGATGACCATGGGTATCGTTATAGGCTTTGAAATGGTCCACATCAAACATCAATAAAGAAAGGGGAAGCTTGTAGCGTTTAGCCCTGGCTGTCATCTCTGAAAGTTTTTCGTAAAAATGTCTGCGATTATATATTCCTGTTAAATCATCAGTAATCGAGAGTTCCTCTAATCTCCTGTTTGCCCTTCTCAACTCGTCTTCCGCTTCCATCTTATCCCAGGTAAGTCTTTGCTCTCGCAGGGCACTCTTTATTGTCCACTTAAGTTGTCCAGGGTCACGTCCTCCACCCTTGACGACGAAACCATAAATCTCTTCTCTCATTTCAATAGCTTTCAATGCTGTTTCCAAAGAAGCATGTCCCGTAACCAATATAATATAAGTGTTTTTGTCTATCGCCTTGATTTTCTTAGCTAATTCCAAACCAGTGATATCGGTCAGTCTGAAGTCGACCAGAACCACATTGAAGAACTTCTTTTTAACTTCCTCAATTGAAGCTGTTCCTGTTTCCACCTTGGAAACCTTATAACCATCATCCTCGAGGATATCAGCGACTGTCTCTCTATAATTTGCATCGTCATCCACTATTAATATCTCAACCTGTTCTTCTCTTCTGAATTTTTTACCCAAGTCACGAACTTTCTGGATAGCTTCTAACATTTTTTCCACATCAATTGGCTTAAACAGGCAGGTATAAGCTCCCTTTCTGAGAGAATCTTCTACAAATTCCTCCATAGAATAGGCAGTCATCATTATTATTCCCGCTTCCGGTCTAAATTCTTTAATCCTCTCCATGGTTTTGATGCCATTCATCCCGGGCATCTTTATATCTAAGAGAATTACATCGAAACTACCTTTTTCCGCAAACCCCGCCGCTTCATACCCATCTTTCGCCAGGACGATCCTGTATCCCCTCCCAGCTAATATATCCTTTAAAGTTTCCCGATCTTCTACTCTATCATCTACTATTAGAATTACAGGTTTTTTCAAAGCTTCCTCAACAATTTTTATGACTTTTTTAACATTAAACGGTTTATAAATAACCGTATAGGCACCTTCTTCTATAGATTTCTTCACCAATTCCTCTTTGCTGTCTGCGGTCATCATTATCACTGCAGCAGTGGGAATAATTCTCTTTACCTCTTTATAAGTCTCCAAGCCGTTTATGCCTGGCATTTTTATGTCCATAAGAACAACGTCAAAATATCTCCTGCTTACTAATTTAATTGCTCTTTGTCCATTTTCTACCATAGCCACATTATATCCCTTGTCCTGAAAGACATCGCCTACTGTTTCCAATATGCTTATGTCATCGTCCACAATCAAGAGATTGACATTTTTAGCCATTCATTTCCTCCTTTTTGAGTAGGCGAGTAAGCTCGCCCTTACATTTTCATGCGGAATTGTAGGGGACGACCGCAGTTTATGCCGATTTTTCGGCATGTCGTCCCTCGGTCGGCCATCCCAATACATCGGGACACTTTTTCATTTAGCCAGTGGTAAACTAACAATGAAAGTAGTTCCTTGCCCCACTCGGCTTCTCACCTTAACTTTTCCTTTGTGTCTCTCCAGAATTCTCTGGACTGCTGCCAATCCCAGCCCGGTGCCTTTGGTTTTAGTACTGAAGAAAGGAGCAAACAATTTCTTCATATTCTCGGGAGAAATTCCACACCCTGTATCAGTAACCTCCACCTGGGCCATTTCCTCTTCGATATAACTGCGGATTTTAAGTGTTCCTCCCTCCGGCATGGCCTGCCAGGCATTGTTGATAAGATTTATGAACACCTGACGGATCTCATCCGGGTTTATAAGGGTAGGAGGAAGCTCTAAAGAGAGATCTATCTCCACCTTCACTGTTTCAGGAATGGAGACAGCCGATAGAGAATCCTCGATTATTTTATTGAGATCTAAGGGTTGAGCCATCGGCGGCCTGGTCCGGGAAAAGCCCAATAGGTCATTAATGATTTTGTTAGAAGCAACAATCTCCTTCTCGATAATTCCAATATGTTTTTGAATCTTGGGGTCCAGCTGTCTTCCGGAAGACCCTTCAAGCTTTGTTCTAATATAATAGATAGCATTGTTGATTACGCCCAGTGGATTGCGAATTTCGTGACCAACTACTGAAGCCATCTGGCCAACCGCAGCCAGTTTTTCACGAAGAACCAGCTGCTCCTGAAACTCTTTCAATTTCTTAACCATAAAATTGAACGTATTTGCCAGAGTAGAAATTTCGTCACGCGTATTAACCTTTACCTCATAACTGAAATCGCCCTCTCCTAATCTCTCTGCCCCGACTATCAATTCCAAAATAGGACGGCTCAAGCTTTTTGCCAAATAGAAGGCTATGAACACCGACCCCAAAATGCTAAGTGCTATCCACAAGACGGCATTCCTTTTCATACGGGCTATAGAACTATAAGCTTCACTCTTAGCCTGCTGCATAATTACTCCCCAATCTAAACTTTCTGCCCAGGCATACGCTCCCACCATTCCTGTCCCGTTCTCATTACGAAATCCTTCACCTGAGATATCCACACCAATAGATGTCCCAAATTCAGATAAAGCTTGCCTGACAATAGGAAGTTCAGTCACTTTCTCAAAATTTATCGCCCTTTCCAATTCCGGGTGGAAAATCGTTCTGCCTTCACTATCTATCAGAAAAGCAAATCCCGTCTTTCCAATTCTAACCCCATCAATCTTCCGCCAGAGCTTACTTAAAGTCGCTGTAACAAAAACGTATTCATACTCAGCCTCAAGAGGATAAACCACACTTATGCACGGTAGATCGTCTTCATAATAGATATCCCCCACCTGAGGAACCCCTGTCATTTTGGCTTCGATAAAAGCTGGTTCCTTGCTTCTACTGATTAGTCTGGAGGACTCCTGTAGGAAACTTGGATTATGCGCTTTAATCACTTCATCACCCTTTCTATTCAGCACGGAGATGAGAATGAAATCATCATAACGGGAAAGAACGGAAAGCAGAACCTTCATTTTCTCCTGCCAGGACATCTTGGGAAATTTCTCAAAAGCCAGGACAAAAGCCAAATCCAAATTAAGTCCTGAGACATAGTCATCAATATCTTCTGCTATCGCTCGCGCCAGTTGGGTGTGAGTCTCCAGAACCGAAACCTCCAGAGCTTCTCGGTTAATATTAATCATCCTAATTCCCTGAATGAGTAAAGGCACAACTACCAGAAGTGTCATAATTAAGGCAAACTTGTGAAACAATCTGACCTTTTTTATCATTTCCATCCTCCATTTCACGATCTGAAATCCTGCCTACAAAATTCCAACAAATGTCATTGCGAGTCCCGATTAAAAATCGGGAAAAGGAGCGTGGTCCCGATGAATCGGGACTTCACTTCCTTCGCAATGACACTTTGTGTCACTTTAGGGAGATTATATCAATTTCTATCCTTCGGTTATAGGCGCGATGCTCCTCTGTATCGTTGGGATAAAGTGGTCTATACTCTCCATAGCCTATTGCCGAAAGCCTTTTGGAGTCTATCCCCTGTTCAATAAAATACCTGACCACGCTAAAAGCTCTGGCTGCGGAAAGTTCCCAGTTAGAACGGAATTCTCCGCTTACAATGGGTTTATCATCTGTATGACCTTCAACCATTATTTCATTCGGCATATCTTTAATTACTCTGGCTACTGCGTTCAACACAGAAATTATTTCCGGCTTAAGTTCAGCTTTCCCCAAATCAAAAATTACAGGACTGCTAAATATTATTCTTATTCCTTCCTTGTCTATTCTTACATTAGCAAACTTCTTTAAGCGTTTCTCATCAATAAGTCCATACATCTCCTCTGCCACTTCTCTCTCCCTTGCCTTCCTAATTACTCTCTCCATATATTCCTTATTCACCTCACCACCCATATCTTTCTGAAGCGACTGGACTATTCTTTCAAACTTTACTTCACTTACCACAAATGAAAAAGCGTATAGAACGAGGAAGAAAATCATCAAAACGGTCATCAGAGTGCCATAAGGGATAATCCACATCGTAGTCTGTGGCGTAGTTTCCTCTTCAGTTTCCAGTAAATGTCTGTGTTTATCTGCCATAATCCTTCTCCATTTTCGTCACCCTAAAGGGCGACCCACCAGACTGGTCGGGCACTCTTCAGAGTGCTGTTCTCATTATGGAATACGGACAATGTTAATTTCTATCCTGCGGTTCTTAGCCCGATTATCCTCAGTATCATTGGGATACAGTGGTCTGTGTTCACCATAGCCCACTGCCGATAGCCTCTCAGGTTTTATATTCTCCTCCTCGATAAAATATCTAATCACGCTGAAGGCACGAGCAGCTGAAAGCTCCCAGTTGGAGCGGAACTTGCCCCCAGTTATCGGCCTGTCATCAGTATGCCCCTCTACCAGAACAGCATTGGGTATATTTTTAAGAAGCTCTGCTATCTGCTGAAGAATCGGAATAGCAAAAGGCTTCAATTCACTTTCGCCCAGACCGAAGAGAACGGGATTAGCCAACATTATCTTCACCCTCTGTTCACTCACCTTTACAGTGGCGAAACCGCGAAGTCTCCTCTCCTCCACATAATCTATCATCTTTTTGATAGCGTCTTCTTCTTTTTTTATAAATACGTCTTCCTTCGTGCTAAATTCTATACGAATAGCTTTATGGATTGTCTTTTGAACATCAGTAGCCATCCTACTGGTCCCAAATAACATCAGAAAGAAAAGCATCAAATTGGTCATCAAATCCGAATAGATAGTTAACCAGATAGGGCTTCTCCCCCTCCTTTTCATTTCTTCTCTTTCTGTTACTAGAGCCATTTTAACCCCTCTTCACTTAACTCTGCCACCCCCGTATTCCATTCCGTAGGGGACGACCACAGTTTATGCCGATCTTTCGGCATGTCGTCCCTGGGCGGCCACAGCGGGCCGCCCCTACATTACTTTAAGCCCTTCTGCGAAACTTATAAGCAAGGAATGCCTGTAATTTTCTCTCCACAATAAGAGGAATCTCGCCCTTCTGAATGGACAGAATCCCCTCAATCATTACTTCCTTAAGCAAGAGCTCCTCTTCACTGTAGGCATTCAATTTCCCGGCTATGGGGAGGAAAATGAAGTTCGTTCCGAAAATCCCATAGAAAGTCGTTGTTACAGCAATTGCCATGGAAGCACCCATAGTTTTGGGGTCAGCCAAATTCCTCAACACCTGGACAACCCCGATGAGTGTTCCTAAGAGTCCAAATATCGGAGCGTAAGTTCCCATTGTGCGGAAAATGCCACTAACCTGTTGATGCCTCCTCCTGGTAAAGATTATCTCCTTCTCCAGGTTCTCCCGGATCATTTCAGGGTCGAGATTATCAATTATCATCTGAATCCCATCAATGAGAAAGTTATCTCTCAGATTATGGATTTCGTTTGCCAAAACCCCAACCCCTCCCCTTCTACCCACTTCCGCCAATCTAACCAAAGTCTCAATTGCCTCAGATGCAGTATATCTCTTCGAAGGAAATATTACCAGCTTCAATGCCCTAGGCGCCAGTTTAATAATTCTAAAAGGATAAGTAATCAAAGTGGAAGCAAATGTGCCTCCAAAAACCAGAATGGCAGCACTGAAATTGAACAGAAGTGACGTAACTTGACCTCTCGCCATAACATAATAAACGGCTCCACACCCCATAATAAGTCCAAGAATAGTCATTAAATCCATACTTGCACCTCCACGAATTAAATCTTTTTATATTGCCATTTGGTCGGGCATCATTTATGGTGCCGTCTTACGGGTGGCCACCCCGCTTTATCGGGGTAAACTGTGGGCCACCCCTACATCCGTTTCCGTAGGGGACGACCACAGTTTATGCCGATTTTTCGGCATGTCGTCCCTCCCATTTTATCTTCCTTTCACTCCCTCTACCGGTGGTCGTGTCGAAGGTATTCCAACCGTTCTCTTTTTCGCTATTGAGCGCTGATACCACCAGAAACCGGCTATTAACATTGCTATAATTACTGCCACTGCTATCCAGGCAGTCTTTGTTTTAACTTTTTCAACTATTGCAGGACTCGCGGAAGGAGCCGCGGCAGCTGGTGAGCGTTCTTCCTCAGGAGCACCGACTGTCCGCGCAGCAACCTCCTCCGTCTCTTTTTCCACT